>Ga0209337_1000379_pt1 | contig 35554 bp, 48 predicted proteins | sample LinPmetageLP53_FD_184044 | JGI IMG/M metagenome (GOLD analysis project Ga0209337, IMG submission 184044) | Marine viral communities from the Pacific Ocean - LP-53 (SPAdes) (version 2) | ecosystem: Environmental > Aquatic > Marine > Oceanic | place: Pacific Ocean | collected 2010-02-08
GAGTCTATAAGTTCTCCTACCCCTTTGACCGCTGCTATGGCAAGCGACAATTCTGCTAGTACCATCTAGCACCTCTAATTCCACCATTTAAATTGGAAAAACGTAAACACATTGATAAACATCATGGTGCATCAGGCCATGTAACATCTAAAGGATCAAAGCCATCTGTTTCTGGCAAATCTCTTAGTAGCTTTCTGTAAGCAATCCATTTGTTTTTATCGCCATCACTCAATGCTGTGTCTGTCGCTTGTGTCCAATCGCAATCAGCTAGTAAAGCATTTCTTGTTGCTCTAAAAGTCGCCAAATTTATTGCTGTTAGCTCATCTGCTGACAAAGCGTTAGGATTAGTAAATACTGAACCATTCCAAACGTACCCCGTTGCACCATTTCCGTTAACAAATGCGTGTCCATCTGGTAATTGCCATTCACCATCAGCACCTGACCAATTGTCAGGTAATTCAACGCAATTTACCCAAACATTTGTCGATGAATTTATATAAGTTTTTTGCATAACAAATTCCTAAAAAGTCGTAACAATTATTTTTCCAGCGGCCCCTGCACCTGAGTTGCCAGCCACGGAACTGCCTCCTCCGCCGCCCCCAGGTGCGGTTCCTGCTACCCCTGCCACGCCACTACCAGCACCGCCAGCGCCGCCATTTCCTCCATAAGTTGAAACCCCTCCTGCCCCACTTCCAGAGCCAGAGCCATCTCGCCCTCCTCCACCACCGCCGCCCCCATACCAGGCGGCTGCTCCTGCAACAGCAGTTCCATTTCTTTTACCTGCGCCACCTCCGCCACCTCCAAAGCCACCTCCGCCGGGCGTAGCGCCAGTCTTGCAGCCTCCACCACCACCGCCATCAGTTCCATTTGCAGCAACCGCCGCTTCATTTCCAGATTGCGACGCACCGCCAGTTCCAGCAGCAGCACCAGCTGAAACACCTCCATCTTGTCCAACACCTCTGGCACCACCACCCCCGCCGCCGCCATTTGACTGATTTCCCCCGCCGCCACCGAAGACCTGTGCTAACGAGCCAAAACTTGAAGTGCCGCCGGGATTGCCGTCGCCGTCACCAGTCTGACTAGCACCTCCAGCGCCAATTGTAACAGTTTCAGTAGAACCAGCATCGGCTGGAAATATATAAAAAACGTTATAAGCACCACCACCGCCGCCAGCACCTGCTTCTTCCAATCCATCAGAACTTCCACCAGAACCACCGCCAGCCCATGCTTGAACTTGTATTAGGCTTCCAGATGCTGGTTTTGTCCATGTGCCACTGCTTGTAAAAGTTTGTATGTCACTACCACCAGCAGCAACTGCTTTTAAAAGCCCACTTGATCGCCCTAAGTTGTCACTAATTACTCCACTCATAATTACCTCGTTTGATCTAAGAATGAGACTACAATATCTACGTTTGCACTGCTAGCCGTAGAAGCGCAGAGGTGATCTGTGTCTGTGATTACAAATTTATCATTAAAAACAAACGTAGCATTAGCTGCTAACGCTTGGTCACTAAGGAGTTCGAAGTCTGTTCCTCCTCCGTTCTCATCTATATAAAGATCAAAGGTTTCAGCAGCCCCTGCTGTCTCTGTAACTATAACCGAGAGTATTGTGTAGGTGTGATTATCTACGCCGTTAATTAAAACGCTTTCAGAGTTCGTAACTCCTGCGGTTAGACTGTAACTTAATATTTCGCTTGCCATTTTTTACTCCTGTTAAAATCCAAATACCAGTGCTTTTCCCGTTAATTGTCCTAAAAAGGGATCAAGCTCAAGTGCTACTTTTGCAGCAGCAACTGTAGATGCCCCGGTTCCCCCGTCTGCAATACTAACATCAGTACCGCCTACTCTATAAATGTGGTTTCCCTCCACAGTAAGATCGCCAGCACTCTCTCTAGCCACCGTAGTGTCACTCGCCGCACCTATGTTAACTGCGGTAAATTGTGGAGAATTTCCACTACCCAGACCTAAGTTTGTTGCACTAGTAGTAGAACTTGCAACATCTGATAAGTTGTTCGCAGCAGACAAATCCCCAGAACCGTCTGCGCCAGATGGCACAAATGTTAAACCAACTGAATCTCCGTCTGCGAATGATCCAATTGTAACAACATGCGTAACAGCCACTTTAGAATATGTTGAAGCTGAAGTAACTGCTCCCGTTACTTTGTATACTAGCAAAGCATTAGACGACCCGTACTTTGCTATGTAAACATAGCCTCTTGCAACTGCGTTAGTAACATCGTCCCACGTATCTACCCATGCGTTAACACTCACACCGCCAGCTTCGACATCATCAACATACAGGACTGTGGCACTAGAAGGTGTGCCGTGATTAAGAAATATCTTACCTGCGCCTTGATCGGTGTCTGTCGTAGTAGTTTCAAATGCAAATTTAACACCATTCTCAGGTGCATTATTATCAATATAAGCCTTAACCGATTGTTGAGTAACACCAGCCACGGCCGAGTCTGTGGCCATGTCATCTTCATCTAAAAACCCTGCGGTCAACGTAGCTCCGGCAGACATTGCAAGTGACGTTAAACCACCTAGCGTACCAGAGGTTGCAGTTAGCGCCGAGCATTTAAACGGTGCAAACGCATAACTCATGTTTCCAGTAGAATCGGCAGTTGCCGTTGTTGTGCCTACTGTGAAAAAATCACCGCTTTCGTCCCAAAGAATAACAGCATTATTGCCTGTGCTGCCCCGTTCCATAATTACGCCAAGGTCAGAAGCATTTGAGCTTGCGCCACTATTGAGTTCAATTAGCGGATCTTTAACTTCGGTATTAGTTGCGTCATTCGTTACAGTTGTACCATTAATCGTAAGGTTTCCTGTAACTGTTAAATTGCCGCCAATAGTTTGGTTGTCCGTTGTTGTAATGGCATCGACATACAAATTTGCCCAACGTACTGAGTTAGTTCCTAAATCATCTGTGCTGTCCGTATCACTAACAACGTCATCTCCATGTGTAGCAATACCGCCTACAAATAATTGTTTAGCAATACCAACACCGCCATCTGTGTGAATTGATCCTGTAGTTGCACTCGAGCTTACAGTTGTGTCATCAACAGATAGAATGCCAGAGGTAGTAAGAGTGCCTGTAATTGATGTTCCTGCTGCTGCAAAGTCTACACGTTTAGTTCCACCGAGTGTTAAACCTATATTATCGGCTCCAATACGGTAGAACCCGCTGTTGGGATCACCAGAATAGCTATAAAATGGAAGGCTTGCAGTTCCGTCTGCGCCGAGATATTGCCCTGCTGCCGAAATAGATGTTGTTAAAGCATTACCCGCACTATTAAATAAAACATAAGCATTTGCTACTGGCTCTGGGAATGTTGCGCTTGCACCCCCCGTATAAGTATCAGGGTATTTAAAAGATTGCGCTATGTCGCCGTCTCGCTCTTGCCCAGCCATCGCCAAACGATCAAAATCTCCTTCTATCGTATTGGCTGCAAACGGATCGTTTGTGACATAATCCGTAGTTTGTGTCGTGGTTGTATTTCTGCGGATATGCCATTGAACAGTATCAGCCGGGGCCGATCCAGCAATTACTGTTCCAGTGCTGCCACTACCGCCAGTGATAGTATAGTGCGTAGTGTAATCTTTAGTGACCTCAACTCCAGTAGCAATAGTGCGCTCAACAACAGTAAGTTCACTTGCACTACCAGTACCCTGGAAAGCAAATGTAACAGCAAAAGATGTTGTACTGCCGTTGCCAGTATAGCTAACGGTTGTTGTTGATGATGAAACACTCATTGGATTTGCCTTCCTACATTCTCAATAATTGCACGAGCCTTTAAAACTTTTTCACGTAATTCACTAAATTCTTCCTGGTACCGTTCATCTTCAATCATATAAAATAATGCTTCTCTTTTGTATGCACCGTCTTCAATGCGAATTTCTTTTTGTTTGTCCACCTGCGATATATCACTCCAATTGTTCTTATCGGATGTTATTTCTTTTAAAGCTGAGTAAAAACTAATGTCATCAGGTGGATTGGCTGCAAACTTAACATACGCATCATACTCTCTTGCGGTTAATTTTACACCATTTATTGTTTTAGAGACCATGGAAAGTGGTACGCCAGCTTCAATAACCTTAGACAAAACTGGGTCTGCCAAAGCGGCATCTGCATCATCTCCTAGTAAATCTGCGATAATTGGTGGAAATATAACACTTGGAATATTAGCTCCTTTTTGCAACCTAGGTTTTGCAAATCGATCTCGCAACAATGGACCGCCTGTATCTGTAAATGGGGTACGCCCATCTAAACGCCGAATACCTGCATACACTGTTCTTAACCCAAATAGTTCGTTTCTGTCTGGAATAATGCTGTCCATATTTGGATCTATAACTCTTTCAATTGAAGCCAACAACGAACTGTACGGAACCGCCGAGCCAACCCATCCTTGAACTGTTTTAGACAACATGTTATTTGCTTCTGTAAATGACCTCGCTGACACTATTTTTGCAGCTTGTGCAAATTGTCGGATATAAGTTTGGTCTTTCATATAATTAAAAAGAACGTCTATCCCAGAAAAAATTAATTCTTGTCTTTCTTCCTGTGTAGCAGTTGGCCATCGCATTCTTTCCGCAACATCAACAGACATTGCTAAGACCATGCTGACTGGTTCTAGCCGAGCGTATGAAATGTAATCAACATCGTCAGGATGTAAAATTTCCATATGGCCTACTCGCATTTTACGTGGATTTTCAACACCCTCTTTCACTTTTACAAAGGACCATTTCTGCCATCCCGCAGCCTCTAGCTGTCTACGCAAATCAAAATTTGTTGGACCTGTTCCCGTTAATTTTCCCTGCATTGATTCATAGGCAACATAGCCCATGGTAGCAGAGCCTAAACTGGCACGGGCTAGTAATGCATCTCTTTTAACAGGGTCTTTAGCATTGCGAATAGCCTTTAAAAAACCATATGGCGTTCTTTCCATAGCAGCAGTGAAAATGTTGGCGGGTGTTTTAAAAAACGGCAGTAACATTCGACCAACAAGAGTTCCTTGCATTGCTGCGCCTGCTTGCCCAACAACGCCAGTAACTTCGTTTGTAAATGTAGAATACTTTGCAGCTTCTTCCGCTTGTTGTAAAATATCGTCATGTTTTCCGCTAAAAATATCGTCCATAGTAGATGCAATGTCATCGACAGATGCGCCGTTTCGTTTCATGTCCTGGGCGCGGCGCAACGCTAAAGCATTTAATTCTTTACGATATGCAACAGCTTTAAAAAATTCATCTGCTGTCATTAAAGCGCGGCCAGGCATCCGAATAGTTGCGCCCAAATAATCTACCCATTTTTGTTGCATTTCGCTTCCGTCAGGCAACATATTTTGACCCGTAATCATGCGTCTTCGCGGTGTTTCTATTTTACTTGCAACATCGCGCACAGGTGCCTCTGTTCTCCACGCCTCTCCCGCAATTTTAAACCCGTCTCCAAAGCCTTGAAAAGTAGCTGCAACGTCAGAAATTGCTTCTTGCATATACACTCGTTCTGTTTTTGATCCAAAAGCTTGCCTGATTCCACCAATAGCTCCAGCAGTTAATCGTTCAGGAATTTGAATTACTGAAAAAACCATATTGCCAAAAATATTAGCCATTTGCGTGGCTGGGGCCGATAACAATCCATTAATCCATACTTCAAACCAAGCGCCCTTTATTTTGTCCCATGCACTGTATGAAAATCTATTTCTTTGAGCTTGCGTTTCTAAACGTAAGTACGATTGCGCCATGTCGCGTATTGAATTGTCACCGCCAAACTCTTTCATTAAATCTGAAATAGCACTTGCTTCTACGTCTGATCCAACGCCTCTAGGAATGCGATGTGCATTTAGCGCTCTAGCTGTTTCTGCCGACACGCCACGCATATTAATTTCTAGTGCGCCTTGAAAGGATAAGTGCTGACGGAACCTTAACAAATCTCGTTGGTCTGTACTTGTTACAGCAATCTTAGCTAATCGATTCAATTCCATTGCTGATGTTGCGATTGCTTGCAACGATGCCGTAATGTCTTCCGCTAGTGTATCGAGCTTAAAAGCTCCTGGGCCACGCATCAAGCGGTCAACAACTTCACCTACTCCCATGCTGTCAGCAAGCTCTTGAGTTTCTGCCCATGTCATCTTGCCGCGTCCAGCAGCTTTTCCAGCATCTCCCCAAATTTTGCTGACTTTATCGATAGTTTGTTTTAAGGCATCTGGGCCATCAATATTTTCTAAATTAAAATTAGCAGTAGGAATTCCAGCGGCTTTTTGCGCTTGAGTCGGTGACGGAACACCACGAGTTTTTCCTGTTAAAGTTAAAAACTCATCCACTTCTTCTTGTGTAGCTTCTCGAACAATAACTTTATTATCAATTTGGCCAGCAACCGATCCTTCTGGGATAAGGTCATCAATGCGAGTGTGAGTTTTTGCATCTCCCTGCAATGTACGGCGCAGAATGCCAGTGAAAGGACCAGCAACTTGCGTCTCTGTTAATTCGGGATCTGGTGTAGCTGTTAGCCCTGTCTCTGATTCTAGGGACACATCCGTAGACAGCATATTATCTTTCGGCAAAGCAATATCTGGGCTTGGCTCTTCAGTTATTATGTCTTCTTGAATGTCACCGCCTAAATCCATACTAGGTGCTGGTTCTTGCAATGGAGTCATTAACCCATCAAACAAACCGGGATCAGGCGCTCCAGCAGTAGGATCGGCTACAGGCGCTAAAGGATTAGTTACCATTCTGAGCTTCCTTATTCATTCCAATTGCCAATCCAGATGCGCCAAATGTCGCAACGCCTTTTCGCAATACGCTGTCTTTCATTTTCTTGGTGACGGGCATTGTCCAGACTTGTTCCATAGTTTTGCCTGTTGCTTCAACACGCCTTCCTGTGTTTAGGTCAGTCACCCCAACTTTAGACCCAAACTTTTTGCCCCATTTGTCAGCGTATTGCTTAATCTTCTTGTCATATAAATCTTTGTGGAATTTGCCGCCAACTTGGAGATCTGCACCTTTTAAACTATGCTGTGACGTATTACCTTTATCGGTTGGAATAGTTTTTCGCGTAGTTGCAAGCAACTTTTCGGTTACATCTTTTCCAATATAATCAGCTAATTTATCTTCTGATACGATTTCATTTATAACAGGCGAATACCCATCTTTTTCATAAGCTGTCAGTTTCTTGGTATCAGGGTCATAATCTATTTCACTAATCTGTTTACTCAGATCATACCGCTCCGCTTGCATCTTCCCAGGTGTCCACGCAATCGCGTCATAGCCTTCTGCAGCAGCCATTCTTGCCACTCGCCTAAACGACATTTCCTGCCATGTCTTTTTCAGCGGTGCGTCTGGAACTCTTTTATTCAAATTATCTTTTATTGCACCATATCTGTTAGGGTTATCAAGTTGTTCTTGTGCCGCTTTTATAGCTTCTTCCGAATTTGTAATATTTTTATATTCAAGATTACCATCAGCTAATGCAACAGTAGTTGGGTTATTTATGATAATTATTTGTTGCCCGTTTTTATCTTTAATGGCCCAACCTTCTCCAAATTTAGGGTCTATTTTTTCTGCTGACAGCTTCCCTGTAGGAGTTTTATACCCCTGCTTCTGACCCTTCTGGTGCCAATCAGATTGAAATTCCTCAACGAACAATATCTTCTCGCCGTTTGGCCCAGTGCGATCATTCAAGCGAACATGGGCAAGGACGTTTGGTTCGTCAAAGTGGCCGCCACGAAACTGGCCCTTGTCTTCTCTTAAGCTCACAAGAGAAAGGTATTCATTTCGTTCTGCATCAATTAATCCGTCTAAACCGATTTCCACACGTTTATCGGTTAATTCAATAAGACGTTTTAATTCTGCATCAGAAATGTTTCTACCCTGCATATCTGGCAACCGCAACAGAACTTCACGGTAGTTCTCTCCTCCTGGTATAGACAATTCAGGATTAGTATCTGGGCCAAATTGAACAAGTTCAGCCCTTACTACCTCCTCAATCTGCACCTGATTGGCATCAACATAATCTTGAATCTCTTGCTTGGTGACAGACTTCTTGCCCTTCAAGAAATCATCGAGGCCAATCCACGCCATCTCCTCTGGCTTGACCTCTGCCGACTTTGCAATCATCGCTCTCATCTGATCGCCGCCACCTTTTTCCATTGGCAAGGCATCAACAGCGTTGGCGACAGCAGAGTAAAACACAGGTGCTGGCTTTTGAGGTTGCATAGCGCCAGCAACCTTACCTACGCCAGCAACAGCCATATCCGCAACAGGCCCAACAGGATTTGCTGATAAGGTGTTTCCTAAATTATTCAACCTGGCTTCGGCTTCTTCACCTTTTTTGATTAACGTTTTTGCATCTAAGCCACGAACACCTTTAACAACTTTAATTATGCCTTCTATGATTCCTGATGGAATTGTATCTTGCAGAGCATTTCTAAATCTATTTTCTGCTACTGTATCATTTGGATCAGTCGCTATAAAATTAGCCATATTTTGTATAACGGGACTTTCTGGTTTTAAAGATTGCACAAAATTTCCTATGTTCGGATCATCTGGATTAAAAGCAAATGCTCCTGTCAGCCCTTCTGAAATTAACGCAGCAGCGGGTCTGCCTAACCCAGCTAGTCTTAATGCTTTAAATGCGGGAAACATTCCAACACCAAATTGCGCCAAACCTTGAGCGCCACTGACAACCATTTCATTTGCGCCCCGTTGCACCGCATCCTCATTAAACTTTTTATCCATATCTCTCATTTGTTGGACTTGTGTTTCAGTAAGCTGTCCAGCAGAAAACATTGTTTCGTAAATAGCGGCTGCACCCCCTCTGGCTACCGCACCTGGTAATGCCTTTAAATTTGTGCCAATAGTTGATGCTAACCCAACGTCAGTTTGTTGTGGCATTTCAGGAGCAAATGGCAAATCTACCTCTCTACCAGTTAAAGAATTTTGCCCTAAAGCATCCATTGTATAATCTTCAACACCACTTGTGCCGTCAGGGAATACGTTAGTGTCTTTAGGCATTGGGGAACCCATTAAAGATTGTTCGCCCAAGGCATCTGCTGGATCTACACTAGGTGATGGCTCTGTTAGCCTGTCGCGTGAAACTATAAATTCCGCATACGAGTCATCATTGTTCATTTTGGAATGCCTCACGTGCTAAATTCTGAAGTTCATTGTAATCACTTAAATTTAGTCTTTGACCCTCATCGCTATCTAAGTAATTTTGTACGGCTGCTTTACTTGTCAAGCCAGCATTAATCTCTAATAAATCTCTCCTTGAATTTTGTGTGTTAATTAAATCTTGATTTTCTTCTACTATAGTTTTAATTAAATCTTTTGCTGTTTGAAAAATATTAAATGGTTCGTTATCTGATTCTGCTTGCATCTTTAGTGCAATAAGTTCTGAAAAAGTTTCTGCTTGTTTTGCATTTAATCTTTCTCCATTTCTTCTTTTGTCGCCCCCATCTTTAGGCATAAAAACTTTATGCTGTCTTATTAAATTTAGTGCATTAGCCAATCTCTTATCTTTACGGCTTTCTAATAAAGTTAACATTGCCGTGACAGTTTCTTGGCTTAAATTTTTATTTAAAATATGTTCAATTGTAACGGTCTGTGGTGTAAGCCATATTCTCTTTCGCAATTCTTTTACGTCTACTGCATCGTCAAAAGCTTTAGTCACACCCTCTGAAGCTTCTTGTGCTGCTCTAAAGGCAGATAAAGGAACTTGCGGATTGTCTGCTAATTTTGGAAGTATTTGTTGTTTTCTATCTCTAGACGTTTTAGAGCTAAAAAATTCTAATAGTAATTTTTTTGCTTCAGTAGTTTGTGCTTTTATAAGATCAGTTTCTTGTGTTCTATTAGCTCTTTCTAAAGCAGCCGCTTTAGTTAAAGCATTACGAATCAATGCATCTTTCTTAGTGTCATCTAAAAGACTGTACATGTCTCCAATAAGCGGATTATTCTCATCAAAATCAAAAATTCCTGATTTTAATTGTTTATAACCAAAATTATTGTCTGCGCCTTGGCTTCGCATCCACTTACGCACAGAATTTTCTGCTGTTTCTTTTTTAAATGTTAATGCTATCTTAGCGCCTTCTTTTGCAGTTATAACATTTGTCGCTATCGATTGTTCAATGTATTCCAACCCTGTAAATAGCGCCTGATCTCCTGCAATTGCTTTCCCTTCTTGGGTAAGTCCTCTGGAAAGAGAATTTAATCCAATTGTAAGATCACCTCGCATTTTATCGTATGCTTTTTTTGTAGCTGTTCCTTGTATTGATATTTGACTACTAGCAGACAACTGCACCCATTTTTGATCAAAAGCATCACGCACAGCAGAAGACATACCAGCCGAAGATTCTTCGTATATCTTTGCAGCACGGTCTTGGAAAGAACCTAACGCTTCCATGCCGTCTGTTTTTGCTAATTCCGTTTCTAAAGAATTTAATTTCAATTGTGCATTAATTGTTGATTGATTAATTTCAGCAACAGAATGCGCCTTAAATAAATCATCTCCAATTTTACTCAGGTCTTGCCCAAACCCGCCCAAAGCTTGCCCTACTTGGCTTTGAATAGGCACAACTGGCGCTGATGGTGTCCCTGTAGTTTTTGGCAATGCCGTTTGTCGCGTGAATGTTGGTATAGTAGCCATTAACTTAATAACCCCTTGCCAGCAGTTCCATATCTACGACCATATTCATAAGCGCCCTTTGCAACAGTTCCAGCGGCTCCTATGGCGCTAGACGTAAAGGCGCTATCTGCACTAGAACGGAAGTTCTGTGCTGCGGCAGTTTGACCAACAGCCCCTTGCCTGGATGCAGCAGCAGATGTTTTGCCGCTATAAAGAATATTTAGCCTTTCTTGAGCGCCTGCAGTTGCAGTATTAATTGCTAGATTTAAAGGAGTGTCTTGGTTAATTACTACGCCAGAAGATGCATAGCGTGTTGCTTGCGTACCCATCAAAGCTCTGATGCGCTCGTCTGATGCATCTGCACGATCTTCAGCTTCTCTTTCAGCCATAATTGCGTTGTTTTCGTAAATCTTCCTATTATATTCAGCCATCTGTGCTTGATATTCATAATTTGCCGATTGTTGTGCGCCAGAATATAATTGACCAGCACCTTGCATTAGCATGCCGCCTACATTAAATAACGACCCCGCGCCACCTGAAAACAATCCTTTTGTTAATGATCCAGTTGCTAAATTAAACGCTCCAGCAGAACCTAACAATCCAACAGTTGTACCACCTAACATTGATCCCATTCCAGCACCGCCAACAAGTGTTGGAAATGCTCCTGTAGCAGTACCAAATAAAACAGGATCACACATATTAGTTACCCATCATTAGTTATTAAACGAGTCATAATTGCCGTAATGTGAGAAGGCAAAGGCTGATCTTGCACAATAACAACTTGCCCTTCCGTTTCCCATCCACCACGAAACGAAATATTTTTATCACCTGAAAATAAAGGTGGTGAGCTATCCATTGGATCACTGCCACCCCGAAAATTAATTTCATCCAAGTCCGTTGTATTAGGGCCAACTTTAGCACCTAATGTATTTTTAAACCGCACTGTTGCGTCAAAAATACGTTTGGTTTTGCCTTGGGCTGCACCATCGTCTGCTCCAGCTTCAGGACGCAACGTTTTAATTGTTGCCGTTGATCCTAATCCGATATGGCACTTAGACACTTCTGGAGAAAGTCCAGTAATGGCTCCAGATGCTACAGTTTTGTTTGCATATACTGAACCATTGCCCAGGATAGAAACGCTTTGACCTTCTAAGTGATCCAGGCCAGAGATAGAACCTACCGCCTGTCGAACGCTTCCGCTGCTAGAATACGTTGTAAAAGCAGCCGAATCAATTAACAGATGAGCCGTACCGCCGCTGGTGTACGCGGTATACCCGCTAGAATCTACACCAATTGTAAACGTATTGGCATCTACTCTTGTAACTGTAAAAGCGTTGCCGTTTAACTCCGTCATTCCTGTAACATTTAGAAATCCAACTTGATCGTTGTTTACAAAACCGTGTCCTACACAGGTAATTGATCCAGGACTAGCTTGAGTAGCACCAGACACAGGCTTGCCTGCTGTATTCATTAGCTCAAACGTATTCGTTGTTTTTTCAATAACTTTATAACGAGTGTCGTTTAATTCTGTCATGCCTAAGACATCTTCAATATCCACTAGATCACCATCGCTAAAGCCGTGTCCCGCTGCTGTGACAACCACGGGATTTGCTTTAGTCGCCGCAGTTATAGTAATTGGATTATTCAACGTTAAACCGCTGTCTACAAAAAAGGCATCGTCTTTTGTTTGGTTTTCTTCAGTATCAAATTGATTTTCAATAAATTCAATATACCGGCGAGTCGATCCATTAACAGTTCTTTTCACAATCATAAAAACTTGATCTTCACCAGAACCAGGAATAACAGCTAAACTTTCAATAATGCCATGACTTGTGCTGGGAGAAAACGAACCGCCTAATTTGTGCCTGTGCCACGCCACTACTTTCTGATCTCGAAGATACGTCATGCCAATTAATTGACCGTCTGCTTTCACGCCCCAAACCACTGTTGACGGCTCTTGTTGGAACGAAATTTCTGTCATGCCGCCTTTGCTTACTTGATTGGATAAAATTGTTAAATCAGGTGACTGAAACGCATCAGATTCAAATGTGTATGCAAATTCTCTTAACTTACGTTGTTGTCTTTGTATAAACAACACTACGTTATCTACACGGATAGGCGTGTGTGCGTGTGAGCCGCGTGTGCCTTCTCGTACCACACGTACATTAGTTGGGGTTAAAGGGTCTGCTGTCGTTGATCCAGCAATAGTGAATTCGCCGCCAACGGTTCCGATTGCCATGACTTTGCCTGGAGACAGCCAACGAATGACATTTACCTGATCAGTCGCAAGAGTGTAAATTAAAGCATCGTTGTCTAGCGTCCCAGGCGTATGATTTTCGTAATCACCACTTTTTGAACCCCACAATGTTTGTGGTTGTTCGGTTGATCCTGCCCAGAATAAACGTTGCTCAAAAAAAGCGACCGCAGCGGGAAAACCTGTGGTGTCTGAATACGCACCCAACCGCCATTTAGTTTCTGCTGTTGTTCCACCAAAAGTTGCATTAACGGTTACAGTTACTACCGTTGTATTTGTTCTGGCGGTAACTGTTGCGTATCCCCACTGTATTCCACCATCTCTTAAAAATTTCCAAGTGCATTCGTTGTCAACGATTTCATCGCCTTCCCCACTTGGCCCACCCGATCCCGCACTGTCACCGGCTTTTAAACATTCATAGACATTGCCTGAATTTCTTTTCACATCCCCAACCGCATAGGCTGTGCTTGCTGCCCACGCTGCTGCCTGATGACCAATACTGATTAGCCTGCCGACATCCGTGGCTTGAAAACCATCGCCGCCATTAATACCTCCAACCGCAGAAGCTGTTATTGTTCGAGAGCTCCCTGACGTATGCGAAGGTGTCAAAGTTGTGGTTGTTATATTTTCGTCCTGATAAGGACCGTCAGTGTAGGTAATATCTGAAATAGTCCATGATGTGTGGGCTGTTCTGGTAATTTTTCTAGGTGTATAACTTGGATGTGCAACGTATAAAACGTCTGCGCTTTGAGCAAACTGCAAGGTGGGTATATCAGCAGTGGTATATGTTGTTGTAACGGTGTAAACACGAGCCGCAGTTCCAGCGGAACTGTACGCAGTGAAACTGGTAGAATTTATGTTTGTATCATCTATATCTGTAAGTTCAAAAGTGTTAGTAGTTTTATTTTTTATTTTGTAATACTTGCCGTTTAACTCCGTCATTCCTACTACGCTAGAAATATAAACTTCATCTCCATTTGAAAAACCATGACTACTAGCGGTAACAACGCACGGATTTGCTGCTGTAGCTCCACTAATTGTCTTGTTGGCTTCAAGAATTGCACCTTCGTCTTTGTAAAAACGAATGTACAAATTGCCAAATTCAATAATGTAAGCTTGCGTGGTAGAGAATTCAAATGGAAACAGTCGCGTTAACGCAGAGCTTGTTTTTACTTCTTTAACAAAACGAGTTCCTGGTCTTCTTGTAACGCCCCCATGTGGCTGGACAATAAAATTTTCTACCGTAGCAGCGCCATTCTGGTATTTTGTAATGTCTACGCGACCAAACAGATCTTCAGACAATTCGCCTGCTGTAAAATTTGTGTTAATTACTGAAACGCGAGACATATTATACTCTCGAATCTAACCACGTTGTTTCACTCGCTGACAAGCTTTCTTGAGCATCAATCAATCGAGCTTCTTGCATCATTGCTGCATATTTTTGTTCAGCAGTAGCAGCTACTGTTTGACTGGCGGTAATGTCGTAAGCTATGTCAGCAGCTAATCTTAAACTGTATGCTTCAATAAATTTAGCATCAAATAAATTAGCATCCGTTACTTGATGTACATAAACAATTTGGAGAGGTGCTGCTGCATCACTAACAATTTGACGGCCCTCTACAGCCCATTCCTCAGTAGTGTCTACCTCAATAATTCGCAAACAATCGGCTGGCCAATCAAAGGCATTAGTATATTCATAAATTGGTGCGGTTGTGTTAGCTGCAATAGACACTCTCTTCAATGAAAAGTTCCAAGGATGATCACGAAGCAATTGATCCCGGCTTTGTTCAAATAAACGCAAACAGGCGCGGCCTTCTTTTGTATCATCAGTTAGCGCAGTAATTGTAGTACCGCCTAAAAACGTAATTGCTCTATTTGCAATCTCAACAAACGTTGTTGCCATGGTTCATGCTTTCCTTTTTTAAAGAAAGAAAGGGGAGCGGATTAACCGCCCCCCATTCAATCAGTCTAGCACGTAAGCCAAATATCCAACTAAATCATCGCCAGATACTTGAGCATTGTCTGTCGCAGTTGCGCGAATAACAACACCACCCTTACTTTCAAAGAGGTAAGTTCCACCCGTAAGAAGGTTAGCCGCAATGGCACCTTCCAACGTTTGAAAACCCACGGTATCAACGGAAAGGCCGTTGATAAGACCGTCTGGGTCAGCGGCAGTTGTTGATCCGTCCATCGCTGTATAAGCATCCCAGCCTAGATCTAATGTAGCTGAACTAGTGGTCCAGTTTACATAAGCTCTAGAAAGTGAAGCTAACAGACGAACTCTTCCAGGTGGCAATGCACCCAGAGCAACGCTAGAACCAGTGTCACCAGTTCCGTCTTGGTCATGTGTAAAAAACAAGATTCTTACACGACCATGATCTTCCGTTGTATTGTTGTTTACAACAGGAGTAGCAGTCGCATTAGTGTATTCAACAGATTTTTGTGAAGTTACAGCCATTGTTCAGCCCTCCTTTATGTTGGGTCACACTCGATATAACCAACAAGCTCTTCTTGCATGCGGGTTGCACCGATGGACATTGAAACGAAGACCTGAGTCGCGTGATTTTTATCAGCACGTTCTGAAATCTTGACAGTAGGCTCTGAACCTAAAGCTAATTTTATTCCATCTCTATGGAAGAATAAAACTTTGTGATCAGAGTTAGAGTCAACTTCAAGTAACTCAGTTCTAATAAACGTGAAACCCAAGAAACTTTCGACCTCGCCATGAGCAAGAGCTTTGACAGTCGAAAAGTCGCTTGATGTAACTTCGGTTTCACCCAAAAGGTTTTGTAGCTGTTTGGCATTAATGACGCAAAAACGATCATCATCTGCTGCCTCATTAGCATCCAAAACATTTTTAGCGGCTCGCAATTTTCCAACATTTAAACCAGTATCCGCAGCAGGTGAAATGCCCACCTGCACATCTACTGTGTTGGCCGCAGTGTAAGCGGTTGATGTGCCGCCAGCAACACCCGTAAAGGCAGTACCGTCAGCAGCGTCAATAATTGCTGTATCCATCGCTCTTCCCATAGCAGAGCTTGCGGCTCTGGCATAAGGTCCAGCGGGATCGATAAGCATTCTGACCCGGTCTTCATCGTCAATAAGATCGGCCCAATCGTAATCCACAAGAGAGACTCTGCGTCTTGAATGTGGGGTATCCATGCGAGGCGTATCGGAATGCCTCGATGTGCGAATGCGAGCTTCAGTTTTGCCGATTTGCTCAAAAAAAGCGTTTTTACCTACAACTGTTTCTGCTGAAACAGCGGATCGTAGACGGGACGCTTCCTGTTGAACAAGATGTTCGACATTACCTCTGTACTGCTCGACAAACGCGGTAGTGATTTGAACAGACATGTTCTTTCTCCACGTTGGTTAAAAGTTAAAGGTGATTGTGGAAGGGGTACCCGAAATCGGACCCTGCCTAGGATTACGCTCCGTGAACGCTAAGTCTTTCCTTAAAGTCAACCGGGGCCAGTTATGGCGTATCCGGGTTAATTATTAATTATCTCTGTACCGTGCGCTAATTCTGTTAGCCTTGTCAACTTCTCATTTAACACTTTATTTTCTGGATGAGATGCATCGTACAATCCAGGGTTATTCCTAATAGCAGCAATTTGCTCCAAAGCCATTTCAGGAGTTGTTCCAAATTGACCTGAACTTTCGCTGTCTTTAAATTGAGGACCAGTGCCTAACTGCATTCCAATCTTTGAAAATGCTTTGACCAGTTCTGGGTGTGACCCTAAACCAGCGGCATCAATTGCTTGCTGTAGTTCTGGCGTTCCAAATTCACGTATGGCAGTTCGCGCCGAAGACACTCGTTCGTCAAAAGCTGTGCCAAATTCTTTTTTCAACTCCGATTCCCATGTTTCGTTTTGTTGTTGCGTTTGATCCATCATGTCTGTGTGTGTAGACATCATGCGCTCAACAAATGAATCATGCAGTTTTTGCGCCATTGCTCCAGGCAATTTAGCACCGTGTGCAGCTTCTCGAAACCAATCTGATAATCCTTGATCGTATTGCTCAAAATTTTCAGGAGCCTCTAAAGCGTAGTCAGCAGCTTCCTTGGGAGTTCCCAATTTTTCCCAGCCGTCCCATTCTGAAAGATCACTATCCGCTGATGGAAGAACTATTTTATCTGCTCCAACAGCTTTTTCTAAATTCATATAAGCAGATGCTAAATCACTAGAGCTACCATATCCCTTTACGGTCATATGCTCTTTTACAGCATCGTCAAAACCATCCGTCCAATTAACTCCTGAATCCGTATTAGCTTCAGGGGTGCCTGTTAATACAGACCCTTCTGCTTCTTCACTCATTTTGTACAATTCCTTCTTGTCCAGTTGCGATTAAAGTAATTTGCTCATCATCTAATGCTAAAATCGTAATAATGCGGCGAACCATATCGCGGCCACCTTCTAGATGCTGAACCTCAGAATCTGATCGTACGCCTGTCATAGCATACAAGTTACTTGCTTTTAACATATCTTTAAAAATTATTTGACCTTGCGGCGTATGTAAAAATATTTCTCGATACGCTTGCATAATTTCCGCTTGAACTTTGTGTTGCTCTTGTTTCATTAGTTTCCTTTAGTTTACTGAGATGGTCCTAACTGACCTTCTTGTGCAATACCAGCAACAGTTGCTGCAACATCTGCCGCAGGCCCAGCGTTATCGACCATAGTTTGCATTTGCTGCGCTTGGTTACGTTGATCACGCATCCCAGCTATTTCTTCTTCAGAACGCATAATTCGTTGAGGCGCACCATTTGTATCAGCCAACGTTCTGGTAATTTCATCAGTGTCAAAGTTGTCCATAACGCCTGGATCAACTGCAGCAATAGGCTGCACCATTTCTAATGTTCTTAGAATGCCAACGCCTTCCTCGGCTTTCATAGCACGAGAAAGTGGAGAAACGTATTCGATTTCGTATTCTCCACCCGCTTCCATTAACGCATCTGGCACAGGAGGCAATAACCCCTGGCTATCTAAAATATCAAACTCACGTTCAATCAATGGGCCTAGCATTTCGGTTTGCTGCCTGCCGATAGTAGGAGCTAACAAAGCACCTTTTTCTTGCGCCCGTTGTAAAACTTCCGTGGCGGTCATTTGTGGTGTCTCAACAAGAATTTGAAACAACGTAACCAAAAACGCATCGTTAATAACCTTGCGTCTTTGCTCCATCATATCCATGCCAATATCGATACGAGCGCCTGTTTGCAATGGCTGGATAGGCGGTTGGTTTCTGCCATCCATTCGCGCAAAGGTAGCAGCACCCGCATTTGTATTAATTGGGAACATAACACCTTCATCAGCAATTAAAAGTGGTGGATCAACAACTTTCTGCGCTGCCCGAATAACCGTTTTAGACATTTCATTAATCATTTTAATGTCAGGCAGAATAGTCATTGCAGGAGATCTGCCAAAGATCTCGCGTGTGCCTGTATTATAACGGCTAATAATATAAGGCTGAGTCGAAAAACCGCCTTCTTCAATTAGTTGTTTGGTTTTAAATTCAAAATAGCCAGAAAAAAATGCAGCATTCTTTCTATCTTTGCGAGACATGTCGCGGTCTTCGCGAGGCATAACAACATGCAACAATTTAATTTTCTCATCAGGTTTTTCTTTAGCTGCTTTTTTAAGATCATCAGATAGATCACCGTCTGGAAACATTTTTTCAGCAACTCGCGCTGTAACCTCAAATTTACGAAACACCGTATCAATCATGCCGTGCTTGTTTTCACAGATAAATAAATCAGCAAGATGTATCGCCCGGTACATTGCTCCGCGCACTGGGGCGGCATCAACAAATAAACCAGCGGTGCCAAACGCACCCAACGACATGTAGCCTTCGTGAACTTGAGATGCAAAATTAGCTTTAGGTGAATAGCGATAAGAAAACATCGCATTTTCTACTTGGTTAAAATACATCTTAACGTCATCATCGCGGTTTAAATCAGGATTAGTTGTGCGTAACGTATGCCACCGCGCACCGCGTGGTGTTAAAAGACTTTCAACAGCAGCGGCAAAACGCTCAAGCGCTAATGCAGCAGTTGCATCGTAAAGCTTTTCCGTTCTTTTTTCCCCTGGCTGTCGCTCACCGACAAACTCCGCAGCACGGGGCATCACTCGTTCTGCAATCTCTTCCCAGTGCGATTCCCACACACCGCGATTTCTTTTTAAAGATTCATACCGCGTAAATATATCTTTATTGTTCATTTTAAACACCTAGCATAGTTGTCTTGCGTAAAGCATCAACACCAGAATTTCTTGGAGTGCCTTGCAGAATTGTGCCTTGGTACGTGCCGCCACCAGCCGTTGCAGTTGTCTTTCGTTGCGCCTGGTCTAAACGCGAACCTAAAGAGGACATAGGTGTTTTAGGTCCAGAAGATTGTCTTTGACCATACATTCCAGGGACACACATATTATGAACCAAGTAACGTCTTGCCGACATTTGCGTCACCAAGCACACCGCTCGAAGACGTTAAAATATTAGCCCTTCTACCAGCCGCTCCAGCTAATGCACGTTTTCTGTTTTGGCTCCCAGAAACAATTTCGTTTGATTCAGGAGTAACAGCAACAGGTGCTGGTGCTGGGGGTGGGGGTGGTGGGGGCGGTGGGGGACTTGGGCGCGAAAATGAACACATACTAACCACCTAATAATGAAGATTTGCCAACATTGGCATCAGTTTGATCGCCTAACGATCCTGAAAGAATTGTGGAACTGCGACCTTTTTGCGCCAACAAACGCTTTCGCCTTGCAGATGCTTCAGCATTCACCGCTGGATCATCTCTTGTTGGTGGGGGCGGGGGCGGCTCTGGCATGGGAGGCGGCGCTGGCATCTTTGGCATTTTTGGCGCTAAAGGTCCGATACACATTTTTAAAATCTCCATTACGCTCTAATCGTGAGCGTGTCCATGAATAACAATGAAACGTTTTTCTTGTAGGCCCATAATCTTCAACAGAAGCTTCACGCACCGCACCCAAACTTTCCAGCCACCTATGTGCAACATGGTGTCCTTCCATTGACCAACAATCAGCACGAACGGCCCCAGTGTCAATTAATTCTGGTATAATACGCTTTTTTATATCCCTTGTAACAGTTAATGCTACTTCTGGCCATCTATCTGTAGCAAACATCCACACAGAATAAAACAGCGGTTTTTGTAATTGCGCTCCATAAGCAGCAACAGGCACGTTATTGGACAATGCAACTTTTGCAATGCCACCAGCCTGTGACGTTATCGCTGCAAGGTCTTCAGGTTTATTGCTCCAGATTAAAGGTAATATTTCTTCAGCATCTAAAGCACGAAGTCTTCGCGCAATAAACACAACATCGCCATAAAGTGCAGGGGCAAGATCAACCAAAATTAGTTTCTGGCGGTGTTATTATTCTAGCGCCACCCGGCATCCTGCCCGTCTGAGCAGCAATAGACAAAGCATCACTGTTATCATCCCGTATACCAAGGCACATATAACGGAAAGAATCAGAAAAATGGCTAGACCAATCATGATTCGGTCTGTCCTTCCAGTCATTCGTCTTCTCTGAGAATTGTCGGTGATAATGTCGAAGACTTTTCAGACCCTCAAAACAGTTCTCTTCATCAAAATAACATTTGGGAAGTGACGCTCTCACGGCTTCAATACCGTCAGCAACGGCTATTCTTTTCAATGCGTTAGGGCGTATTCCCAAATCCAGTAAAGTCTCGTATCGCGTTTTTCCAGATCCCAGTTCTGTAACCATAACATCGTGCGGAAAAGTATGTTGTCCGTAAATGTACGGTCTTTCTCGCAATATTTTAACGTAATGCAATAAACCTTTGCCGCTCTCCGCGTAGCAGTCAATCACGCGGATTGCGTTCTCGTGAGGCAAGATTTGATAATACCAAATAGCCGTACTGTCAGCAACGCCCAAATCCCAAGCCGTGTTTACTTCTAAATTCGGTTCCCATGGCACACGGCCTATACGGCCTTCGCGTTCCGCAGTATCTAAGTGTTGTGCGTAATATGATCCCACCAGTGCAGCAGACCAAGAAACCTCAAACTCCTGCAAATATTGTGATTCGTCCATCGTAGCACGAGCGGCATCAAGCTCTTTCTGATCTAAAACACCTGTCTCTGAAGCTGGAAAGCGCATTGCAAACCATTCTTTATTACCGCGCTTCATTTCCTTAGTGGCTGTGTCAAAGATTTCCTTAAACTGATTGGCACCTCGCGGGGTACCAATCCATAAACATTTGCCGGTACCAAAATCTGACAGCGCAGGTCTGACAATTTCTGGAAACAAACGTGCATTCATATCGGCATATTCATCTAAACAAGCGGCATCAAGGCGCAAACCTCGCAGCGAATCGGGATTTTCTGCTCCTAAAAGCCATATGCGCTGTCCATCAGGCAAATCACAGCGCAACTCTGCCTCATTAAACTTAACACCTTTAATCACGCCAGCGTAATCACGCAACATTACCCAGGCAATACGCTTGGCTGCGCCATATGTAGGCGCAATATACGCACCTTGCGCCCTGGGGTGAGGACAAATTAGTATCTCGCGCAACAGCCAGTTAATAGCCATAACCGTTTTACCAAAACGTCTATGACACGATGCAACAGTAAAACGCCGCGCTTTTTCGTGAAACACCTTTTGCAAGGGCCGAGGCGTATAGGGTATCGTTATTTTCTGTGGGCTATCCATCTATACGCACATTGTATCTTCTGCCGTCCAAGAGTCTTGCCCACGTTAATTCAGGATCAATCTTAGCATCTGCCTCTAGTGCTGGCCAACCGCGTGTCCTGGCATGCATCTTAGCACGTATTCTATCTTTACATTCTTGTGTCTGCATAGTCTTAATACGTTTATTATCTTGTTGACCATCTTCAACTGCCCTACGGCAGCGCCCACAAATCAAATCACCATTAGCAATTTTTTCTGGATTCGTATTCGATCCACACCACGGACATTCAATCATCTCAAGCGCCCCCAAAAAACATAATTAAAACACGCCGATTTCCTTTATGCGTAGCAGCACAATGCACATTCTCTTTAGCACCATCCCAAGTAATTAAATTTAAATACGGAAACATTGGATCATCAGGAGTATCCCGAAAATAAAACCCGCCGCCCGTAAAATCTACCAAGGGCTCCGTCAGCAAAACTTCAGCGGAATAACGACACCACGCCATATGCCCTGTGTTTCCTTGGTCTGTATGCCAAGGATGCCCTATCGCCTTATGCTCCACCCTCACATACGAAGGATCTTCACAGGAAACAGGAAAGAAACCAGAAACAATATCTAAAATACCCTTCAAACGTGTATCGTTAAAATCAAGGTATTTAACCTCAGACGCTAAACTTTGCGCTTCCTCAACCGTAATAACATCATTAACAAAATGCCTCAAACAAGCTTGCCGCCTAGTCGGCGCTGGGCAGAGCGGGTTCCTGGGGGCTTTGTTCTTTGCGCCTCACGGACAGCATCTACATCAACAACAACAGGGTCAGAGACAACAAACGCTTCATTAACATCAGGTGTTGAAGGATCATCACCTCTAAACGTACCATCCTCATTCTTTGCACGTTTGAGTGGCAGTGTGTTGCGTCTTTTAGCTGCCGCTTTTAATGATTTCTTTTTCAATAATGCCATTTTAATCTCCTAAAAGAGTGCGTCTTGTACGCCCCAATAAAGTATTACGTGATCTATTTGCACGTTTTGACTGCACACGCAAATTGCCACCGCCGTTATTAGAAGGGTTTCTGTCTTTATGGTCAACATCTTTACCATCGCCTTTACGCACTCTACCTGATTGCATTAGTTTAGATCGAGCCGCATTACGACCAGCACGGCGTTTCTTCTGCTCTGGTCTTGCATGATAATTGTCATATTCACCGCGATAGTTTCTAGCCATTGCATTTATGCTTTATGAGCTTGTACATAGTATGCGCCTTTTTTTCTTAAAAAACTGGTGTCGCATTTTGCAAAGGGTACCATCGATATGTCAAATCAAGCGAAAAAGGCGGGGTACCCCCCCCTAGCCCTGGCGCAGAAAAAAAATAAAATATAGAAAAAAAATAATATACGTGCCAGACAATGGCAGAGTTCTGCGGTTAACAGCGTGTTTGTCGCATAATATATATTATGTAAAATTACGAAGCATAATTGCTCTGTAACGTATGGTGAGCAAGGGTTACAGCCTGATTTATATGCGTTTATTACTTTATTTGTTCTTTATCTGTTCTTATTGTGCGCGAGAAGGCGAACAAACAGCTTGAGGCCAACCATCAATTGACACCTGTATCAATAGTAATGCTTGTGAATTCATCATCAGTCAAAGGGTTTTCATTTGCCTGAACACCATCATCCCAGCCAATTATCATAGGGCCAGAGTGATGTATCTCTTGCTTATCCTTATATCTATTGTCTAGCTTACTAAGCTTGGCCAAAGCTTGGTGGCCCATATTGTTAGCAGCAGTTACAATTGCCTGCGCTCTCTTAGCATCACCAATGAAAGTATCACTAATCACACTGCGCTGGGCATCAACAGCTTCAGCAGCATGAACCATAATCCCACGCTTCTCGGCAGCAAAGCATTTATCATCGAGGTCTTTGTCTTTAATGCGCCATTTCTGCAAGGCGCGAATGGTAGGCATGTGATCGTCTAGGCAGACTGATGTAATTGTTTCACCCACAGAAAACCGTTCAAGGATTTCATTAATCATTTCATCTGTTCGCATTGAAGGTCTAGCCATAAAACCTCACAAAAAAAAGAGACACCGGGTGATGCCTCAAGTTTGTATAAGAAAGGGGTCAACGTGATTTCTCTCACGCTAATTTCAGCAATACCATTGATGTGATCTCGCCGTCAACTGGAAAATTAACAGAAAATTCACACATTATAAAAACTACACAACCCATCTAATGCTAACCGCAAAGCTGCAACACCGTCCTGGCCAGATCTTTTACTTCTATGCACACCAGACCAAGTGCCAGCTAATTGGCCATCACCCACAACATGAATAATAATCGAATCTAAGGGTTGACCAACATGTTTCAACGCATCGCGAATGTTTTGCTTCGCCATTTGAATAGCTTCAGCCGCAGCAATTGTAAGTTCACCGCCAGGTAGATTATTATAACGGACTTGCGAATATGCCGTAACCAGCGAAGCTTTCCGATACTGCTTCGCAAAAATATCACCCGCTTCAAATTGTCTAAATGAAATTGTTTTACGATTTTTGTATGTCTCCAGTGGATCATGGGTAATATTTTTTAATCCCTTAACACCAGAGTTTGTATTTACCTCTACATATTCGTTATGTTGCAGTTTTTCTAGTGGACCTAAATCTGCGTGAATAATCTTCTTTTTTATTTTTTTTACCATTTTACCTCACAGCCCAATATCACGCACCATGCGCCAAATTACGAGTGAGACAGCAGCACACTTTAAGAGGTGTGCTGTCCTGTCTCGCTCTTTTGGTACTTTCAAGACACTTGTCTCGCACCTGTCTCGCACCTGTCTCGTTCACTGTCTCATGTATATACAGTGACATTATATTCTCCATAAAGAGTCTGAATTACCAGCAAATCGACCTATTTTATTCAAATCGGCAACAGCACGACTGAAAACTTTTCGATCACCATCAGACATCACTTTTCCACCATCATCTTTAGGTGGAATTAACCCATGATCTACAATCCATCGCCGTACTTCTGCTATTTTTATAGCTCGCACTGCGCTGCCATCGTGTCCGGTGTGGTTTTCCACCGCATTATGGGATAAATTGCTGTATGCTTGCTCTATGTATTCTGCGTAATTGGTGCGGTCATCGCCCTTTTTTGCCTTTTCTTTGATAGATTGCTCTGCAACCCATCCACTATCTGTAAGCTGGCAGTGTACGCGATCAAACTCTTCAGCGTTTTCAAAGGTCTTGAGCCTGTTCTTTGTAAAGTTCAGCACAAAACCTTCTTCTTTATTTGGCGGTCTGTCCAGGCGCAATACAGTGTCTAGCTCCCACTCTCTGGTGTTTGAGCCATAGCTCTTACCTTCCGCATGTCCAGTGTGGTGTACCCAGATCTGCGCTATGCGCTGGTTTGTCAGCCATTTCATTAAAGATTTGATTGGCTCCCAGGATTCTTCATCTTTCATATCTCCAGACAATAAACACATGATGGAATCAAATGCGATTGCTGCTGGGCGCACGTATTTTATCTTATGTTTCAGCCATTCCACGCCAGCTTCCGTGTTGAGTGGCGGCATTTCCAAGTTATTGGTGGATTGATCATCGCGGTTAATGCCAACAAGATCGATGTCTGCTCCATACAATCCAGTAACCTGTACGATGCGTTCTTTAAATGTCTCCGCTGGCATTTCGCCGTCAATGTACATAACGCGACAGGCATGGCCACCTTGCCAATTCAAAAATTGCTGACCAGCAGAGATTGCCGCCATCATGTTTAAGGTAAACAGCGTCTTACCTAGCCCTGTGGGCGCATACACCATCCATCTGCTTGTTGTGCAAAGAAGTGTACCCATAAGATAGTCCCGTGGCTCCATTGTTTTTTGCAGCCATGCGCTTGCTGTGTAGTCATAAAAATTAAATATGTCTTGGTCTTCTATCTTTTCACCGAGCGCCCAGGGTAAGAATTTCGTTAATTCATTGAATAATGTTTTGGGATTGTTGCGCTGTAGCCACTGAATGATGTCATCTTTCTCGTTCAAATCGCCGCAAACGTTGGAAATGATGATAGTATTAGCTACCTTGTGTAGCTTTTCTGCAACATTTAAGGCATGCTTGCGCCCAGGCTCATCGTTGTCAGGTATGATGTAAACGTCTTTGTCAGCAAAATATTTGTTTAACTCTGATTGCCAATTGCCTGCGCCACCGGGATTAGTTGTCGCTGGATAACCATACTTATTTAATGCCTCAACCCCTTGCTCACCTTCGCATATGATAATCGCTTTGTGATCATGCCAATGGTGTAGCTGGTAGGGAATTCTTTCAATACCGTCCATGGTATGGCTGTCTATTCCATGCTGTCGGAACGTTTTGCCACCTTCTGGCCGTGCCTGACGCTCAACAACGAACACAGGTTTTCCTTTTTCATTCCTATAAATATGCTGTCGAGGGCTGGGGTAATCTTTAGTAAAAGCAGGGGGATGTATATGCTCTTGATGCTCTTCTCTTGGCTCAAATACACCAAGATCAGTTAATGCAGCCTGTACTTCATCCTGGGTACATCCTGCGTGGCACTTCCAGAGTATTTTATCGTTATCTGCATCGCTTATAGATAATGACGGCGTTTTGTCGTTGTGTGCTGGGCAACACGCAATCCAGCTACCATCAACGTTTTTTTTAGGCTTCTTTAAAACCTTTGCAATCTCTGATGCGCTCGTCATAGCCAATTTACTTTTGTTTCTGTTTTTTTTCTCATTTAGAAGGGTATTTCATCGTTAAGTTCATTCGGACCTTTGTCATCAGGGTGACGTTTACTCTCAAAATATTCAGCCCGTTCCTCGGCAAACGCTGAGATTATTATAGATCCAAACATTAGAAGTTTGTCCTTTGGCAGATGCCTTAGATCATGCTGATTAATGCTGTCGAGATATTGACCGGCCTTTTTAATGGCTTCCCAAAGTGGTACATCTTCTTCTTGTTCTAAATGGTGGCCTGTCATCTGATGCCTTCTGCTACAATAAAACGTTAGTTGCCGCCTGCTTTCGTAACCAAAGCCTTGTGTTTTGCGAAAACAGACGGGGCATAACTTGTTATGTATTACGAATTCCATGCACCAGCTGGTGGTTGTACAGGTGCAGGAGCCGCTGGTTGAGCTACAGGCTGTGCGTCCCACGCTGGTTGAGCTACAGGTTGAGGCGCTACAGGGGCTACAGGGGCTACAGGGGCTACAGGCACAGGTATAGGTGGCACTGGCAGCGGTGGGGGCGTTGCTTCCATAGGCTGAACCTCAATCATAAAACAATTAGGCTGGCCTACCCATTGCATTATCTCAAAATTAGGCACATTTGTTTTAAACTTTTTAAACTCTGTAGTGGTTGATCCCTGTTCTCCCGGAACTTTTCTAATCAGCGGATATTTACCTGGATTCTGCGGCGCTTGCTGTTGAATAACGGCGGCAATGTTGCAGAAGCCCATAAAGCTTCCTACGCTTGCTTGTTCCCAGCATGCGGAGACATCATTGGTAATGGCCATAGGGATTTTAAAACACCTTTTGTATTCAGGCCCAGGCAAGGGCGCAGGCTGGCTCGGTGACGGATCTGGAACGTAAATCTTTTCACCGCCCTGGGGCCAGTTCAACCAACCTGTTTCCAAATTATAAATATCCCATACACATCCTTGTTCGATGTTAGGAAATGGCATGGCGGGATTACCCGCCCCTGCCTCTCGAATAGAGAACGTGCAAGCTTGGATTGTATTGTCCGAAGAATTATTCGCATGCCAATTTAAATAGTGGCTGTACCCTTGTTGTTCGCCAGTAAAGTTGTCCATGGTAGGTGCAATAAAAGTCATAGTGATTCCTTATTTTAAAAGTGAAATGTGATTACGGTTAGTGTGCTGAAATGACCAAGGTGGCAAAGACAGCATTACTTTTTCGCTTGAGTACGCATGAAAGTGATTTTCTTTAACACATTCGTTGTGTATTTCTATAGCTCTTTGTGCTGATGCCCAGCCTTCCTTTTCTGACATAGCGTCAAGCTCGTAAATTGCACAAGCATACGGCGCTGACTTCTCAATCACTACAAAAATAAAATGGTCAACAGCTTTCCCTGAAGCTTGTGCGTATCCGTATTTGTAAAAGGCATGCTGTTGATGGTACCCGTATTTAGCGATTGAATGTGCAAAACCATCTGGGCTCGCATCAATTGAGGTCTTGAGATCGATGATAGTATTACTTTGGGCAGCGTCTACTTTGCATTTACACTGAGTGCCATCGACCTCAAAGAACGCTGCTTTCTCGTACACGGTACCTTTTTGTGTTAAAATTGTGGCAGCAGTTGCGTTGCGATATACACTGTCGCGCATTTGCATGCATTGCAGGTAATCCGCACTTGTTAAGATCATTTTACCGCTGTCTTCTGCGTCTTTCTTGGCTTCCGTCCATGCCTTACCGCGCCTATTCTCTGGCCCCTGCACAATTAAATTTGATGATAATTCTGGTTGCAAGACAGCCAAATGCACGGCACTTCCTAAAGTCATAGCATCAGTCTTATCTATTCCGATCTGTGCATGCGCTGGTGTTTTATTAATCAGTTGCCACAGGTAAGAGTTATTTAAGGCATCTTCAGCAAAGTATTCCTCATCCGATAGATCATAAGTGCCTGTCTTCATTATGCCACCTCACTTAATAAAGACGCATACCCTGCAACGTCTATCTGACTATCAGTGTGTGTAGGATCATTAATTAATCTAGCAATTTTTATCTGTAACATGATAAATATTACGTCCGTGCTAGAAATAAAATGCTCGTCTTTTAATTTATCTTTTAATACAGCGTTTATTAAGTCTGCTGCTTTTTGAAAATTATCGCAAGATTTGCCATACGTTTTTTCTCGTTGATTTACTATTTCCATAGCTTTATTCAAAACGTCTTCTTTACTCATTGTTTTTCCCCCTTGCCCAATGGGCTATTAACGCCGCTTCTGCGCGGCCATCATCTTTTTTACGTTTGAATTGTTCAGCATTTTTTGGATACAACCGTGTGGCCATTGATCTCGATAAGTCTTTATCTTTACCTAGCCCCAAATCTTTTTTCCACCTCGCAGGAGATACCCTTGTATAAGGAATTTCCAAGGTTGCTAATACACCTAAAAGAATTCCATATCCCATACCAAAATTGAATGCTGATTGCCTGCCCATGCCAAAACTATTCAAAGATTCTGTGTACAAATGATCAGGGCGAAACTCTTTAAAAATATTAGCGACAGCAGACCCATTTATTTCCTTACCAAAGATAGGAATGTCTTCTATATACAATGTGCCGTCTGTGTAAAGTAGGGCAATTGCACCTGTCTTCCCTGGATCTATGGCCGCAATCATTTCTTAACCTTCTTTTTTTTAAATATTTTATTATAATTATCTTTGTATTTCTTAGTTGGAATTGGAATTGCCCACCATCTTTTTCGCCGAGTGTCAGGCAATTTGTGAAAAATATCAGTCATTGTTATTATCCCAAGTTTTTAATACAGCTTGAAATATCTCTGATGCCACTTGAGGCACAATCGCATTACCCAGCGCCTTTAATCTCTTGGCTCTGTCCTTCTGACCTGTAGTCACTCTTGGGACTCCTCGTTCCCAATCTGCGTCCACCCAAGTGGATAACCCATTAAAAGTTCCACCCAATCCGCTGAAAGATGTCCCCTCAGTTTGTCCTGATTGTCCTGATCCTTTTCTTTTTGGTAAACCTGCACTGGTAATTTGCCATCGTCCCTGCTTCCTTGACCCCTGTCCGTTTGGTTTGGAGTGTCTTTCCAACCCCGCGCCATTGGTGTCGGCCACATCTTCTCCGCATGATTTACTGCGTCCCTCAGTTTCACGCCCCACCTCACGCCTTCCTTGTTCTTCCGACTGAATTTTCCGTTTTCGTAATCCACGTTTTGAACTATTCCCCCCTCTACATCCGCTGCCCTTGGTGTCGGCCACATTTGTATCGCCTGACGCAGTGAAACCATCAAATTCACGCCCTCTCTCTTCTTCTTTTCTGCCCTTTTGATCCATTTTTCCTGTGGTTCCGCTGGGTTTGCGTCTCTTGCCCCTGGTGTCGGCCACATTTTCGGATGCACCACTTGCTCTCGTAAATTCCCCAATCTCATTCTGCCTTTCCTGTTTTTCTGATTGGTTGAACAATTCTCCGCTAACCTCGCTGGAAGATGATCCATAGTGTTGGGTGTTGCCCAAGTTAGCCAACCGCTGTTCATGCTGGGAGCTAGTTGATTCGCCTTCGCTGTTGGCGTATGCAACAATCCAGACTCGCTGTCTGCGGTGGGGGGCATTTTGGGAAATAGCTCCAAGTACGCACGGCCACGCATTGTAACCTTCATTTTCCAGATCAAGTAACACCGAGTCGAGGCCCATGCTGATGTGACCAACAACATTTTCAAAAACGCATACATCGGGTCTTGTGTGCTTAACGATTTCAATAATCCACGGCCAGATGTGCCTGTCATCTGCCTCGCCTTTGCGCTTCCCAGCTTGGGAGAATGGTTGGCAAGGATATCCGGCTGTGAGGATTGAGACTTTGCCGAAGTCTTTGGGGAAGGTTTTGACATCATCGTAGATTGGCGTGTCAGGCCAATGTTTGTTGAGGACTCGCTGGCAGAACTCGTCTTGTTCGCAGAAGGCAACGGTGCGAACATTTCGATCTGTTCTGCGTCCCGCGTCTGCGAGTGCGAGTGCGAATCCTCCGATTCCAGAGCAGAGGTCAAGGTGGGTAATTTCTTCATTCACTATTGCTCCCCTGCACCTTTGACGCGGCGGTCTAAATCTTCCTGTATATCATTAAGAATAGTTGGCAGATACGATTCCAGCGCCTTTTCAATGACACCCGTCATAGTAATGGGGCGGTGCCTCGACACTAATTTTAAGTCTTCAAGTAAATCGGCTCGAAGCCGTATGGAGAAAGGACTGCGGGTAAATTTCATTTTATCTTTCAACATTTTTTTAAAATATCACTTGAATATGTAATACAATGTCTATACAAATACAAATGGAAAGTAACCAGAAAATTTAGAAACTTAACAGAAAAGGGTAAAGCAATGAGAAACACATTAAAGAGAGAATTTTACATTCCTGCGAATGCTAAAGAATTAAAGATTGCCAAAAACGTTGATGTCGTTGCATACACTTATAAAGTGTCTAACAATCATTATGCTCTTGCTTTTGCTGGCAAAGCGATCAAACCGTCTTGGCATTATCGTTTTAAAAATATTGCTCAAAGAAATAAAACTATAAAAGAGTTTGTACAAACTCGTTTAGATCACCTGGCCGAAAAAAAAGAGCGTAGAATTAATAACAAAAGACCTCATACTTATAAAGTGGGAGACATTTTGTACAGCACTTGGGGATACGAACAAACCAACGTAGATTTTTATCAAGTATTAAGCGTGACAAATTCTACAATTAAAATTCAGCCTATTCGTTCACATTTAGTTGAAAGTTTTACAGGGTATAATCACGTTGCGCCAATTCCAAATTCAACATTTGGAACTATTAAAAATAAAAAACCTAACAGAACCGGGGAAAATGTTTATGTAAAAATAGATTCTTTTTCTGTAGCCACATTATGGGATGGTAGTCCAAAACATGAAACAGCCGCTGGCTGGGGCCATTAATAAAAAATTAAAGGAGAAATTTTAATGTTTTACAAACCTAGATTGCCCAAAGATTACATAGAAGAACGTAGAAGAGAGTGTCTGCGTTCATTAAGTAAAGACCAATTTAAGAAAGAAGAACAAAATTATAGACAATTAAGTAGACGTTTTTTAAATGAGCAAGAAGCACTTGATTACTTTGATTGCCAAAAGGCACAAATGTTAGGGATAAAAAAGGATTAATAGTATGACAATTCAAATTGATATTGATGAAGTAACACTGTGTTCCGCAACAGCAGTTTGGAACACTAACGACATCGCCGCTTTTGGCAACGAGCAGGATTGGGTATGTGAGCCTGATGATGTTGTTGAAAGCCGCGCCACGGTTGAAGATTTTCAGCAGGGCATTGCTAAAGGCAAAGTTGCCAAATGCGTAGACACGCCAGCGGGGAAGTTGCACGTCTGGACAGGAATTCAGACTAGAAAAGGTTGCCGCCGGGGCGATCTTTTTGTCCTTCAAAACGGCGAGAAATCATTTAGTTATTTTGACGGTGGTAGTTAGATGATTAAATTTGTAGCTAGTAGTTTTTGCCTAGCCATTTATCTTCTTGGAATGATGGCATTTATGATAGTATTAGACGCATGGTTGAACACATGATTAATACATTAACTAACGACCAAATACACAAATTTTACCAAGATGTTAAAAATGCAAATAGCCTAACGACTATTCAATATTTACACGACACTGGTCTGCGTGTGGACAATCAGCCCGTTTTTACAATTAAATATAAGGATATTCACAATGCCTGAATTGTTGCTTACAAAACGTCAAAAAGAAATTTATGAATACATTCAAAATTACATTAATAGTTATGACATTGCTCCTACCTACAAAGAGATAATGGCTGGCACTGCTATGAAGTCATACGGCCAAATGTTTGATGTCTTAGAATTTTTAAAAGAAAAAGGCTATATCACTAAGGTTGCTGGTGAAAAACGTGGGATTAATCTTGTCATAAAAAAAGAAGATGAATTGCGTGTGGCCGTCAATCAATTTATTGTTCATCAGACGGCTCTCAGACAAGCACACGATGTCGGTGACAGCAAAGGTGTAAAAGACAATGCTCCTCTTGTTGCGAGCGCCTTAGAGTCGCTAAAAGTGGTGGCTTCAGAATGAAAATGTTTTTGGTGTTTATTACCATGGCTGGTGGATTTCCCACGATACAATCTGTTGCTTGGGTGCCTGACCTCAAGACATGCAAAATCGTTGCCTCAACGCTCAATAAAGAGTCTGTTGAAGCAAAACGCGGAACGTTCAATTGTATGAAATTGCCGAGTGCTGATAAATGAGTAAGTTTAAGAGATGTCCAAAATGCTCTGGACTTTTTGTTCATTTATTAACTATTGGGCAGACAGAATTATGGTGTTGCGAAGACTGCCAACATGAAGCAGAGACTATTCCTAACGATAACATAACGCCAGACACCAAGTTAATGGATTTATACGGTGAATAAAATGAGGTTAGCAGTTGTCGCATGTGCGCTATTTCTAAGCGGGTGTGCAACTGCGGCCTTACCGCTTGCTGGTCTAGGATCAGGCATACGCCAAGAGTTGCAGATTAAATCTTTGCAAGAGCAAATTAATGAGAACAATCAGATCATAGAATTTTTGCTTGATCTTCACCCAGAGCTAGAGAAAGACCCCAAGGATCAATCCGACAGTGAATGATATACTGATACAGATTGCATGCTTGATGCAATAAAATTTTATGTTTTCTAAAGTTTCATTCATTTTTTTGGCTTCTTTTTAACAGGTGGACGGCCTTTTTTTGTTCCGTAGCTTCCTTTACCATAAGGCATAATTCTTCTCCTATTTTCTTTTTGGTTTAGTGTGTGAAAGAAACTTGCTAGTTTTAGTATGCTTCGCACCTGACATTAATCTTCCATTAGTTTTATGCGTAGCTCCAGTGTGTAATTTTCCACTCGGTAAATAATGCGGTTTGTTTTTTGCCATACTATTTTCTTTTCACAGTTTTAGACGCTTGTTTAAAAGATCGTGCAGTTGGTGCGCCTTTACTACCAACCCTACGCATTTTTTCTTTAGAACCTGATGCTATTCTTTTTCTTTTAGCATGAATGTTACTATAAAGTCCTCGTTTAGCCATTACGCTCTCCTGCTTGTTGCACCAGAACATTTCCAACGTTTTCGACTTAACCGTAATGGACTGTTTGGATTTCTAGCAGCCTTTGTATGTGACCGCATTTGTCCAGCAGACCTAGCGCAATACGCATCGCCTTTTGATGTCCCTGCACGAACTCTTGGCCCACCGCCCTTGGCTCGTCCAGCTTGACCGTAGCTGATTTTTTTTCCACCAGCCGTAATTTTAACTTTAGCTTTACCTTTTCGTGGCGTTGCCATTATTTCTTGCTCCTTAAACAACGATCCCCGAACCACCATAACACGCTTGACGAGGACATATAAATTACAGATGCTTCTATTGTAGCACGGCCTCCCATATCTGCTAAGAAATACAAAATGCCAACTAAAACAATGAGGCTAAAAGTAAGAACAGGACGCACAAGACGTAACACATTAGCGACCCACACACTACCTGTACCAGCCATTGAGTCGTGTTGGTAGGAAGCCATTCGCATGTTGGCATCTGCATTTGCTTCTGCCACTGCCATTTCTCTTTCGTTTTCTTCTGCGCCAATTTCATTCTGTAATCGAAGCATCTCAATTGTTCTGATGTGGTCTTTGTCAGCTTTCTTCTCCTCCTGCCATGCGTCAACGAAGCCAAAAAGTTTGCCGATCACAGAGCCAATCACACCTGTAGCTCCTCCTGTTAAAACTGTTCCTATTAAATCAAACATGCCAAATTTTTCCCCATCGCGCCCTTTTGGGCCGCCTGTCCAAATGTAAAAAAGTATGATAGTAACCAAAGCCTGTAAATTTTAATTCTAGTGCCAATTTCTCAAGTAAGAATTTGTCTTTGTTTCTGATTGAGATGTCGCAAGCATCTCCGAAGAGGTGACGACTGCGAACTGCTCCACCAACACACGAATTATGGTAGGGACTGCGGTAAGCAGACAATATAGTAACAGGACTGTCGAAACGAATACGAAGTAAATCAAGACTGTCAAGAAGTCCGCTAGATATTTTGAGTTGTCCCGTTCCCTTACACGCCATTTCGCTGGGAGAAAAATACTTCCATCGCCATGCTTTGAATGTGCGTGGAACTTGCTTCCAGTGCTCATATTCTAACTCCACGTTTCCGATCCTCCAGACTATAATCGCTACCCCATATAACGGCACAGGATATTTGATCTTGACCTGTTATCGTAACTGTAAAACTACCGCTGTGACTAGAGTAAAATAACACTAACATTTTCTTTGGAGCAGATTGCAAGATGCCTGATGCTTTCAAAGTTTCTTTAAATTTTTGAAACAAAACACGGCTCATCTCTGGCGCAGGAAGACATTTTGGAAGTAAACGTTCTTCCGTAATATTTTTTAATTTTACAGGTATATTTGGTGTTGCTCCAGTACAACTGGTTAGTAAAAAAATAATGGCAGTAACAATTAATTTACTTGCCATCTTTTTCTTCCTGCTCTTTAACGTAGTCCTCAATAAACTCTTGGACAATCTCCCCATCACAGCACGGCGCTATGTTGTTTTTACATTGTACGCATTGCTCGTGGCCGTGAACATACACTCTATCTGTACAACCACAATGAGGGCAGCGATCACTCATTTTTAATTACCCTGGATTCGATCTTATTTATTTCTTTTTCTAGCTGTTCTAGTTTAACCGCTGTCCTTTCTGCTTCTCTAGCTCGCCTCTCCATGGTGGGCGGGTCCATCATTTTGGCAATCACATCCAGCCTTTGTTTTACCGTGCCAAGCTGTGTTTCAATTTTTATTTCAATACGATCCGTGCGTGTGTCAGCCTTTCGCATGCGCTGCTCAATATCTTTTAATAATTCAGTCAGTCTTGCTATTTGGGATTTTGCAACAGCAGCAGCGCCAGCTATTGAAAACAGTATGCCGCCAATAGTAATAATAAATTTAATGTCTACAGAACCGTCCATACTTACTACACCTTTAATAGTATTGCAGTAGCCAAATTGCAAAAACGGTTAATGTCGCTAAAAGTCCTATTACTTTTAACATTTCTAGCCAAAATCTTTTACGTTCTTCTTGTAACTCTTTTAATTTATCTCGATGATCTTGCTCTAATTGTTTTTGTTTTGCGAGGCGTTTAGCTCTAATCTCTAGTATTTTATCCCAAGTTCCTCGTCCAAACTTAATGTCTAACTTAGTTCCCATGCGGTACAACTCATGTTTTAAAGTTTTTGCATCAGTG
>Ga0209337_1000380_pt1 | contig 35525 bp, 38 predicted proteins | sample LinPmetageLP53_FD_184044 | JGI IMG/M metagenome (GOLD analysis project Ga0209337, IMG submission 184044) | Marine viral communities from the Pacific Ocean - LP-53 (SPAdes) (version 2) | ecosystem: Environmental > Aquatic > Marine > Oceanic | place: Pacific Ocean | collected 2010-02-08
CCTCCTGCGACAGCGGCTCGGTTGCTACCGTCTCCACCAACCACTGAGCTGCCGTCAGGGCAACACGGTCCCCCTTCCGACGGTTCAGCACATCCTCGAGCACCGCGAGAGCCTGGGGGACCAAGGCCTTCAGACCTGGTGCCAGCTCGGGGTGCAGCATCGGCGAAGCCTTCTCGGGGCGGCCGCGCTTGGGAGGGGAGGGCGAGCGGGTGTTGGCATGGCGGGACATGCAGCTATGATAGCACGGTTTGGTGAAAAGGGTTGGAGATTTGTTTGGGACTCCAATAGTAGAAAGTGAGTTTCGGTTTTCGGTGGGCCCGCGCCCGCTCCACCCCCCCCGCGCGCGCGGCGTGACATCGGTGAGAACTCCCACCACGCGAGGGTTCTCTTGAGTCGAGCGACGGCGCGCGAACCAGAACACCACCTCCGGTGTCACGCGTGTCATGCCTTGAACCACCTGTTGATGGGCCTTCTCCCCTCTTCCATGACATGACATTCAAGGATTTCCGAACCTGAAGAGGGGAAGTCTACAGGGTTACGGGGGTCGTTGTCATGTCATGCGGTGGAGCATGTGGCGCTGGTGGCGCACCTTCGCGGCGTGGCACGGATGACAGGCCGTTTTTTCGGCCGTCGAGAACGAGCAACGGCCACCCGTGGGGGCGGCCGTCTGAGGTGGTGCGGCGCGAATGACGGAAGGAGGAACGCCTCCCCCTCCGCCTCACCTCATGCGATGCACCGCGCCAACAGTAGCAGCGCTGCAGCTACGAGCAGACCGAGTGGCAGGCCAGCACAGCCGGACGACATCAAGCGCACGAGTCACCCCGCATCGCTGCGCGTCGACGCTCCTCGGCTGCCTTAACTCGCTTCCTCCACGTGCGCGCAACCTGTGGGCCGTGCGCAGCGAACCAGACACCGGGGCCGCCTGAATGGTGCTTCACCGAGCACAGCCCGCAGTCGTTGCACTGCACCGGCTTGCCGGTGAGTTCTCCGACTTGCGCGGGGCACACCACTGCATCCACCTCCACCACCTTTGACAACGGCTTGCCGTGCTCGACGTGGTCCGCGATGACTTCCGCGGGGACGACGAGCGTCGCGCGCCACCCAGCTCGGGTGGCTCTTAGGTAGGCTGACAGGGTGTAGGTACTTGCCATTGACCAGTCCCTCAGCCACTCCCTACCCTTCCTTCGCCACTGCGACGTGTACACGATGGGGGGCAGTCCCTCGTCAAGGCATTGAACGAGGGCCGGTTCCACCTCAGGCCTGTCTAGTCCTCCGACATCGCCGATGGATGTAAACCTGACAAACCTTGCGCCGATGGTACGACCGGTCAAGGCGTGGTCTACCGAGTAGGCCCGGGGGTTGCGCTCGGCTGCGCGTGCGGTGCGCTCGGTGGAGAACGAGGCAGTACCTTGCCGGGCGTAGCAGCTGCCTCCCTTGCCGTCGTCGTCTGGTGCCATGGGGCAGCCCTTGCACGACCGGGCGATGTGGTCGTGATGGATTGACGCGGTCGGAATGTTGCCGGTCTTGCGGTTGGTGGTCGTTGGTCGGAAGAGGAGGCGGGCGAGGGTGGCGAGGGCGTTCACGCTCCACCCCCCAAGACATAGCCGGCAAGGTCTGCCGCCCAATCGTCAAAGCACTGGTCCGCCCGGTCGACAGTCCCGGGGGGATAGATGCCGTGCTCGGCGTGGTAGTCCCGGGCTCTTACAATCTCGCGCAGTGCAAGAAGGGCATACGCTCCGGGCGGGGGCGATGCGCTGAACGTTGGCGAGCTGGGTGCGGGCCTGGTCGCGGGCGGGGTGTCGTCGATGATGTCGACAACGCAGCATATATAGGTTTCGGGGTTCTGTGCGTGCGGGCCGTCTGCCTCCGCGCAGATGTCGCCGATACAATAGACGGTCTCATCTCGAAGGTGCGACAATAGCTGTGCCGCGTCGGCATCCGTTCGGAGGTCAATCATCAGACGCACCGCGGGGAGGTGTTCCCCGTTCGTGCTGGTGTTGGTTCGGTTCTCGGTCATTGGTCTGGCTCCTTGTTGGGTCGTCTACAGTGACATCACAAGCCACCAGACGGCGGCGATGATGATGAGGGAAGCGGCGGCTTCGATGTGCTCTTGGTGGCTCATGGGGTCTGTGCTCCTGAGGTGCGGGGGCCGTGGCCCCCTCGGGTGAGTGGTTCAGGCGACGCCGGCAAGGCGCCAAGATACGGGGCGGGGGGAGGTCCGCCATACGGGGCGGTATGCCCGGGCGGGGGCGGTCCATGCGGGGAGGGTGAGAGGCTCGGGGGTGGGCTCGGGGGTGGGCTCGGGGGCGGTCCATTGGTACTCGATAGCGGCGGCGCCTACGCGCCACACGCTCACCTCGTCCGCGTCGATGTAGACTCGGGCGTCCCCGAGGTGCAGACGAACGGCGCCAGACTTGGTGAGGCGGATGCTGTCAGCGAGAAGGGCGAAGAGGGCGAAGAGGGCGCGATGTGCGGTAGTCATTGTGTCGGCTCCTTGGTTCCCCACTACTCTATCACTGCTATCACTCATGTCGCATGCGTCTCGCTCATGTGGCCAGCGGTCTCACTCATGCCGCCGGGGTCTCGCATCCTGAGGCGGGCGCGCGCGAGCCACACGCGGTGGTACTTGTCAAGGGGGGGGGCGGGAGAAGCTGAGACGCTCGACGGGGGGGGAGCCAAGCCGAGGGGGGGGGAGGGGGCAGGGGGGGGTGCCTGGCCTGCCTGGCTCGAGGCCTTCCCCCGACCGTAGGCAGCAGGGCTGACCGTAGGCAGCAGGCTTCACCCTTGCATCACTGCTCGCTATGCTATACGGTGCTGGGGCTGCCACCGTAGGCAGCAGGGAGCACCGATGCCTGTCGCCTTGTACGTCGATACCCGCCGAGGACCCTACCCTGAGCTGCTGCCTGAGCAGATGTGCTGGGGTTTAGAGCGGGACGCCACGCGCTACCGTGGCCCACACCCTGTCGTCGCCCACCCTCCATGCAAGGACTGGGGAGGCTTCCGCTACCGGGTCATTGCTGACGCACGACGCAAGGCCTGTGGTCCTCGAGCGGTGCGGCAGGTGCGTGCCCACGGGGGTGTGCTCGAGCACCCAGCCAACAGCCTGCTGTGGCAGGAGGTGGGCATGCCTGCCCCTGGTGAGGGCAAGGACAAGTGGGGTGGATGGACCCTCGAGGTAGACCAGTGCGACTGGGGGCACCGAGCTCGCAAGCGCACGTGGCTGTACATCGTGGGCCTCGAGGCCGACCAGCTGCCCGAGCGGCCTGCTGCTGGCGCACCCACCCACGTCATCGCCCCTGCGAAGACACCCGCTGCCCGAGCTGCAGCTCGGGGCCGGCACATTCCCAAGTCCCAGCGACACCTGACCCCGCCGGTATTCGCCGAGTGGCTGTTGGCTGTCGCAACACGAGCCGGTGAGGGCCGGCAGGAGAGCACGATGCCCGAGAAGAGAGGCGCCATCTGGTGCGACCAGTCCGATGCGAATGCCGTCCGCACAGCAGCAGCTGCACGAGGCGAGACGACGCGCGAGTACATGCACAAGCTGGCCGAGGTGGCTCGCATTCACACGAGGCAGGCGCTGGACCCCAAGCCTCGCGGTCAGGCTACGCAGGCGGGCGAGCCCGAGGGACTGCCTCTCGCGAGGCTGGTGTCCGCGCTTAGAGAAGCGAACACGTAGGCTGCACCCTCGGAGGACAAGATGAACATGCCCGCACGACAAGCAGACCAGCTGCCTGCAGACATCGACCAGCTTGTGTACGAGCTGCTGTGGCCTCGCCCTCCTGACGACATGATGTACGTCGGGAAGGTGTTGCCTGGTGGTGACTACCTGAGCACGGGGCAGTTCCCTCGAGCCGTCATTGGTCCCTCGGGTGGTGGTCGCACCGTCGACAACTGCGCCCGGGTCACATCGCTGATGTGGGATGCGGACCTCGTCACCCTGTACGAGGCGCTGCTTGTGGCTCGTCGTCGCCCTGTGCCCAGCCGTAGGCAGCAGTTGAAGGCTGCGCTGTGGAGGCTGCCGACGGACCACATCACGAAGCTCAAGGAGGTGCTGCTACAACAGCTGGTGCCGGTCTGGTCTGACGTGATGGGGATGGAGCCGACGGCGGTGTTCGACTCGGGGTGGGGAGTACACATCCACCTCGCTGTCGACCCGTCGGTTGGTGGCAACGTGGTCGAGCTGGCCGGGCTGCATGCTGACGTGACTCGTCGAATGAACGAGCGTGTGGCTGGCGTGGCTCGGGAGCTCCGTCCGTCGCTGCGTGTGCCGACCTTGTTCGACCGGCTGACCGTTGGTGCGCAGCTGGCCCGGATACCGGGGAGCATCAACAAGAAGTGCAGCCACATCCCGATGACTGTGGTGGTACTGGACTGCAACCCTGACTCAGCTCTCGATGCTGGAGAGATGGAGCGGCTCGGTGCCATGACCGGAATGTCCGACGACATGTTCGCCGACTTCGGCAATGCGCCTGAGCCTGGTGGGTACGAGCACGAGGTCGGCCCTCCGCACGTCGGCCCCCCTCCCCCCACCGAGACCGACTTCACCCAGCAGTACATCGACGGTCGGACCTGGGCTGACATTGCCTACGCCCTGTCCCCTGGTGAGCGGGTCAAGGTGCGGTGTCCCTTTGGTGGCACGAGTATCGGCAGCGGCTTCTTCGCCCGGGAGATTGATGGGCGCACCCGCTACTACAGCCACCCTCTGCAGCGCACGTTCTGGGACTGCATGGTGCGGCAGGCTCCCCGCTCGCAGCGCACGGTACGCCTTGCCATGCTGCCCCGAAAGGGGGACAAGCCGCCTCGCCCTCAGAATACGCTGAGCAACCTGCGCCTGATGGTGGCGAACGACCCGGCCTTCGACCTGTGGTTGGACGACTTCACGGGTGAGGTGATGGACGGGGGCGAGACGCTGCCTGAGTCGTGGTGGTTGGACACCCGCATCCACATGGAGTCGGCGTACAACTGGACCTGGTCAGCCAGCCGTGAGGTGCTGATGTCGACGGCGATGGCGGTGGCTACGGACAACCGACGCAACCGTCCGCGCGAGTGGCTGCTGTCGCTGCGGTGGGACAAGCAGCCGAGGCTGAAGACGTGGATGCACAAGGCGCTGGGCGCTGCAGCAGGCAACGGGCTGGTCACGCAGTACAGCTTGCGCTGGCCCATCGCCCTCGTCGCTCGCATGCTCGACCCTGGGGTGAAGCAGGACTCCATGCTTGTGCTGCAGGGGCCACAGGGCAGCGGCAAAAGCCAAGCGCTCGAGGCGTGGGTCGACACCTCAGTCCAGCCGGGCATGTTTGTGGACACGCGCATCCGCCTGGACGACAAGGATGCGATGCTCGTGCTGCGCCGTGCTTGGCTGTACGAAGACGCCGAACTGCTGGCTCATGGTGGGGCGGGTGCGTCTGCGCGCAAGGCTTTCCTGAGCTCGAGGGTGGACACCTTCCGCCCGCCCTACGGACGGACTGTCATCCGCGCGCCTCGGCACTGCGTGGTCTGTGGCTCGACGAACGACGCAGTGTTCTTGCACGACGTCACTGGCAGCCGCAGGTACTGGGTTGTGCCGTCTGGCAAGATCAACCTGCGATGGTTGAGGGACAACCGCGACCAGCTGCTGGCTGAGGCGGTCTACCTGTACCGGAAGGGTGAGCCCTGGTGGTTGTCGCGCAGCTGGGAGGAGAAGCAGTCGCAGCTGAACAAGCGCTTCCTGTACACCTCGAGCTACGCAACGGCGGCCACTGCCCTCTTCGAGAAGGCGCCTGCGGGTGCAGCATTCACGCTGGAGTCTTGCCTGCAGGTACTGGGTGCAGGCGTGGGTCGGGACTCGAAGATGGTGACGAGTGCGCTCGAGCTGGCCGGCTTCAGTCGAGCTCGCACGGGTACGTGGCGTGGCTGGGCGAAGCCTGTCGACGAGCGCATGCCTTGGCCTGACCGTCGTGCGGCAGGCAGCATTGCTGTCCGTCAGTTGGCGGACATCTGGGGCGAGATGTTTGCGACGGGATGAATCCCCTTGCGCTACCTATCACTGCTGACTATGCTTGCAGAGCAACAACGGAGCACAACATGACCGACCCGTTCACCCACACCGACTTGTCTGAGCTGGCCCCTGCCCTTGCCCTTGCGCAGCTGCGCATGGTGCCTGCGGTCTACGACAAGACCAACCCTCACTTCCGCTCGAAGTACACGAGCCTTGCCTCGGTGCTCGGCAGCATCCTGCCCGCGCTCAACGAGCAGGGCATCGCCCTACTTCAGCACCCCGGCTTTGAATCGGCCACAGGCCTGGTGTCCGTCACCACTATGCTCATGCACAAGAGTGGCCAGTACATGTCGAGCACCTGCTCGCTGCCCTTGGGTGGACGCAAGGATGGCCACGCACTGAAGAGTGCCTCGACCTACCTGCGTCGCATCGGTGCCATCTCCATCTGCGGTCTGCCGGAAGAGGACGACGACGGCAACCGTGCGTCGGCTCGACGGGAACCTGCCCGGCGTCAACCTGCCCCTGCGCAGGAGCCGTTGTCCGACACACCTGTGACTGCCGCAGACGTCGAGCTGTACCGCGGCATGGTGAACGGCATCGGCCTCGATGCATCTGTCGTCGCCTCATTCTTCGAGGCACACGGGCGTGAGTCAGCAGCAGACCTGACTGCCAACCACCTCGACGCCCGCCTGCAGTGGGTCAAGTCTGACGCAGCGGGGGACCACATCAAGCGATGGGCAGCAGACAACAACATGCCCGCAGCTGTCCCTGACGTGGGTGATGGGCAGTGAGCCGGCCCGAGCAGCTGTCGGCTCTGTCGGGGCTGAGCTCCCACGAGGTGATGCTTGCCCGCATGCTGTGGCCGGGCCTCGAAGCCTCGATGTCTGTTGAGCAGGAGGCTGACTACCTGCGCCGGCACTGGGCCAACATCGACGAGATGGCGAGGCTGGGTCGCAAAGATCGGGCCGAACATGGGGAGGTCGCATGAGCGCCCTGCGCTACGTCATAGGCATTGACCCTGGCCCTACCTCGAGCGGGCTGGTGGTCTGCTCGGTGCGCGGTCCAGCCGACGCCGACATGACAGTCAACCAGACCTACAAGGCAGCCAGCTGGAAGGACGTGCGAGCGGAGCTCGAGAACCGAGGCATCGACATTCGCACTGGTCACTGCTTGGTGGCCCTCGAGCGGGTGCAGCCGGGGGTGTCGAGCTGGTCACTGACCAAGACCTCGGAGATATGCGGCCGAGTCATGCAGATGCACGACGTCATTGGCTGCGGGATGTCGCAGGTCGTACCGCTCCAGCTCCTGACCCGGTCGACCATCCTGTCCCTCATGCGGGTCGGTCGGTCGTCGCAGCGAGACAAGATGGTGAGGGCTCGCCTCATCGAGATGTTTGGTGGCGACCGAGCCACCGCTATTGGAACCGTGAAGAGGCCTGGTCCCCTGCACGGTGTCGCTTCCCACGCATGGGCTGCACTGGCTGCTGCTGTCGCTGCCCGCGTTCACCTGAGGGAGCAGCGCGAGCTGCACCTCGCACACGAGAGAGCACGATGACTGACATCAATCCCATGACACTGCCTGAGGTGGTCGAGTTCGACACCGACAAGGCGTACCGGTCAGACCCTGGCTACAACTGGTCGATGATCAAGACCATGGTCGCAGGCCTGCGCGGCGCCACGTCTGCAGCCACCATGCGCCACCGCCTTGACGTCGAGAAGCCTGCTGCCACACCAGCCATGGTGTTCGGCACACTGGTCCACACGGTGGTCCTTGAGCCCGACAAAGCGGACGACATCTACTACGTCATGGACGGTAGCAAGCGGACCAAGGCGTGGAAGGAAGCAGCGAAAGAGGCTGCCGAAGAGGGCAAGGAGCTGGTTCATGTCGACGACATGGCGGTCGCCATCGCTATGCGAGACGCCGTCAACAGCAACCCTGCTTGGCGGAAGCTGATGACCGAGTACGCCCGCGGGTTGCGTTCGGAGGCGGGACCGCCCCGGTTCGAGGTGGGCATGGCCTGCAACGACAGCGAGTACAACCTGCGCCTGCGTGGCAAGTACGACGTGCTGGTGGACGACGAGCTCATGGTCGACTTGAAGACCACCTCGTCCACCCTGGACTACGGACAGCTTCAGCGTGATGTGCTGAACTTCGGCTACCACGCACAGCTGGCGCTGTACTGGCGCATCCTCCGACAGGTGCGCCCCGAGCTCACGCACTACCCCTCGCGCATGGCGTGGCTCTTCGTCTCGAAGGCGGCACCGCACGAGACCGTCCTGCTGCACGCGGACGACGAGGTCGTTGAGCATGCTGAAGCCATCGTGGACGAGCTGCTGACTGCGCTCGCCTACTCCGACCGCCACAACTACTGGCCCCCGCGGCACCCAAGTGGAGAGACTGTGATGTCTCTCCCGCACTGGGCACGCAAGGCTCTCGAGTCGTCGGCTGACGACACTTCCCCCGCCGCCCTCCCGGCCGGCATCTGACAGGAGCACAACATGTCTGTTGCACACATGACCATCGTCACTCGCTTGGGCCGAGACCCCGAGCTCCGCACCACCTCGGCTGGAAAGTCGGTCTGTACCCTCAGCCTCCCGACCGACACAGGCTGGGGCGACAACAAGAAGACCACCTGGTGGAGGGCCACCATCTGGGGCAAGCGTGCGGAGGCTGCAGCCAAGCACCTGCGAAAGGGCTCCTGGGTCTGCGTCCAGGGCAAGGCTGGTGTCGAAGAGTGGACGTCCCGTGAGAACGAGAAGCGGTCCACACCCGTTATCGAGGTAAACGAGTGGGACTTCGTCGGACCCAAGCAGTCGATTGACTCGGACTTTGTCGAGAGAAAGGACTTGGATGGGAAGACCTACAACAGCGATGCACCCGACATCCCGTTCTAGCCCGCGACGTACTGCTCGTAGCCCCCACCACGGGGAGCCCATAGCATCTGCCTCCGGGGGGTCGAACCCTCGGGGGCCAACCCGACATGGACGTGGCCGCCCCTCGACGCGGCATACGCGATGACCTGGTCGTAGTCGAGGGCGCCCTGCTCACGCAGCTCCTCGATGCGCTCGGCCAAAGCCGTGGAGGCCATGCGCCGCACCTTGATGTCCGCCGCCAGACCGAGCATGTGCCGGCTGGTGCGCGAGCCGCCAACAGCCTTGTTGACGTTGGGGCTGCGGTAGCCGCTGGTCACCCGCACTGGCTGCCCGAGGTCGTTGCGCAGGGGGTCGAGCAGGGTGTGGACCAACCGCCCCAGGTTCGCATAGGCCGCGTCGGGCGGGTTGTTCTCGATGCCTGTTGAGGTTCGGGTCAGCTCCCGCATGCTGAACCACTGCCCGAGCATGGTGCTACGCGGCATCGTCGGTATCCGCGATGGCCAGGATGGTGGCGCCAAGGTCGAGCAGGTCAGCAGCCAGCTCGCGGAGCTCCGTTGGGGTGTAGCCGCCTCGACCCAAGCGCACGGCCTTGGCCACGAGCCGGATGATGCGAGCGATAGGAACGTGGGATGCAGACCGCATCAGCTTCTCCTGGCTCACTTCTTCCTCCGCTTGGGCTGGAAGCCGCCCTTCTTCGCCTTCATCTTCGCGTATGTCTTCGTCGAGATGGTGCTGTTCTTCTTGCTCCTCGACGTGCCCGCCTTCTTGCGCTTGTTGATGTTCGCGTACAGACCCTTGGGCATGGCTACCTCCTGCTCTTCTTGCCGCTGCACTTCCAGCGCTTTCGGCTGAGGCGCAGCGGGCTGTTGGGATTCTTCGCCGCGGCAGGCGACTTCTTCATCTGGCCGGCAGACCGGGCGCAGTAGGCGTCACCCTTGCTTGTGCCAGGCTTGACCCTCGGGCCGCCGCCCTTGGCTTTGCCGGCCTGCCCGTAGGACACCTTGCGCTTCCGCCCGGTGCGCTTGTCGGTGTAGGTCTTGACCCGGGCCTTGCCCTTCCGCGGCTTCACTTGTTGGCCATCGAGTCGAGCTTGCCGTACAGTCCACCGACCTTGCGCTCGATGCGGGCCGAGGTCTCGCGACACTCCTGCATCTCAGCCAGCCACGCATTGCGGTCGGCTGCATGCTCGTCGATGAGGCGGTCGACCTGGGCGAGATGACTGTCCACCCACCTCGATGCCGCCGGCACGATGGTCTGAGTCATGAACCTCCAGCCCGCCAACCCCATGCCGAGCAGCAGGACCAGCGAGGACGTGGGGCCAGTGGCCAGTGTCAGCAGGGTTGACTCATCCATCGTTGACCGCCCACGCGAGGACTGCAGCCGTCAGCCCGAGCTCATCGAGGTGTGACTTGAGCACTGGTGAACTGCTTCCGCCGGCTATCCGCGCCTGTATGTCTGCCTTGACGCCCTCCGCCACGGCATACACGACCGCACCGGTGGTCGAATAGACGGCCAGCCCTTCGGCCTGTGTCGACTGCATGAGCGGGGTCCCGAGTGCCTGCCACGCGTCAACGTGGACGACAGGTAGCCCGCTTGGATCGTATGCGATCTCAACGACTGTCAGCGTGTTGTCGCTCATCAGAATGTCTCCACGAAAAGGCGCTCAATTGTGAAGTCTGCGGTATCGCCACTGCACACGAACAGCCGCACGCCGTTCGCTTGGTATGTTGGCGCGTCGCTCCCCAACCCAAGGCTCTCGCCGCCGCACACAATGTTGTCCGCGTGGCCCGGCGTTGGCACCGGTATCGATGTGCCCGCCGTGTCCATCGCCTCTATCATTTGCCCGTCTGTCAGAATCAACGTAATGACCCGGGAGGTCTTAATCGTCTGGGTTCGCTGTAGGGCTGAGCTGTTGGTGTTTTTCCGTGATCTGATTTCCTCATTGGCCCCATCTCCTGCGTCCTCAGCCCAGAACATGCGGGCGTTCCCGCTGTTGTGTGTGGTCACGTTTCCTCGGTTGAGACCAACGAAGATGAGCGAGTTGTTCGCGCTTGGATAGGACAGCCCAGTAATCACCACATGGAACGCGTAACGCTTGGACCGCACGTCTGATACTGTGTAGGATGCAAACAGAGGATCAACGTCGAACGATATCGTATTGCCGCTCGAAGTGTCGGTGCCACCGTCCAACACGAGGCCGTCTGTATTGGTTGGCGTGACTGTGGCGTTGCCGCCGCTGAATTGCGTCCAGTCGACTCCTACTGTGGTGTCGCTGGACTGAAACGCCAACGTGTGCGATCCCACCGAAAGAGCGCCCGCTGTGGCCATGTCCTTGAAGTTGAGATCGGCGAGAGTGACGCGCGAGGGTGCAGACGGGGCCGGTCCACCGCCACCGGACGCAGGACCGCCGCTCGCTCCGGTCGTGGGGTTGAATGCTGGGACGATGCTCATGTCTCAGTCCACGTCACGGTGGTCTGGTCGACGGTGCAGGCCGCGTCAGCCTTCAGGAAAAGGTACAGCTTCCCCACCTCGCCGCTGGCAGACTGGTAGATGGGCAACTTGACCGAGAAGGCCACGGCCCCCTTGGCCGCTGTGGACACACCCGTGGAGATGGTCGCCTCGGTGTCGGGCACGACGATGTCGTCCCCAAGCGGGTCAAGCGTGACCTTTATTGTGATCTTGGTGGCGCTGCCCACGGCGCTGAGGCGAACACGAATGCCTTCGAGCCGCTCACGGAACCGCTGACCAGCAACGCCTGGCGTCGCCCCAGCCCGAAGGTCGTGCTCGTGCTTGAGAGCTGCACCGAAAGATGTCGTGACCGAGATGTTCGACGGTGACGCCCCCTCTGGAGGAACCACGCTGTGGTGAAAGAAGCTGACAATCTTGGCTGGCATGTGAGACCTCCTCGTCTCTGGACGGCTCTCAAACAAACACAGGGTAGCACGACACCTACTGCGTCGCGAAGTAGTCTCTGCGGAACGAGCGGCTGTACACATCTTCCGGCGACTTGACTCGCACAGGCGTGCCTGCTCCAACCAAGTACATCAGCCACGGCACCGTACCGCGATACTTCGGGTCGTAGCCGTCTGGCCCGTAGCCGGCGGCGATGGCAGTCTTGGTGGTGTCCTGCGTGGCGCGGCCGATCATCAGCTGGGTAGCGAGGAACGTGAACGCCTGGAAGTTGCGGAAGCCGTTCTGCTCGAACACGTACTGGCGGTTCCGGAACTCCGAAGCTCCAGGCCTGCGCTCGTCGCGGTCGTCCAGCGGACCCCCGATGTCCTTGATGTCGAACGCATCGACCGCCCACTCCCACACATCAGGGCCTGCGTTCTGGAACGCCACAGCCCAGGTGTCAGGCACCAGTCGACCCCGGCTCGAGGGTCTGGTGTTCGCAGCCAGCGCCAACACCATCTGAATCTCAGGGCGAATCTGCTCTTCGAGGACTGCGTCGACCACCCTGCCAACGATGTCCCCAGCCGCACCCTCCTTGCCAGCGAGCTGCGCCATCGAGCCCATAGCAAAGAAGCTCAGGTCGATGAGGTCCGCCATGCCACCAGGGAACACGCCCTGCGGACCAGCGACCGCCGTGCCGCGGTAGTCGAAGTCGGGGCCAGGGATAGCAAACTGCCTGATGCGGTCGTAGTCGCTGCCGTAGGTCCACGTCCCAGCAGCCTTCTGCATCTGCATCTGCACACGCAGAACACGAAGCCAATCGGACTGACCTCGAGCACCAGCCATCAGTATCTCGCGCATGCTGGCCATACGGAAGGTGGCGAAGAGGGCGTACCGGTTGATGCTCTGCTTGACGACGTCAGGCACCGCGCCGTAGTCGAGCACCGAAGCTCGAGCGAGCTCAGCTGCCTGCATCGGACTCATGCCGTCACGTATGGCTGACGCGAACGTGCCTCGCCGGAACACGGTGTCCGTCCACGTCGCAAGCTGCATCGAGATGGAGGTGCGCGACGGGTCGAACAAGGACGACTGAAGCTTGCGCGCCATCTTCCACCACGGCGCCGAGTCGAGCTCCGCGTCGCTGATGACCCCGATGTCTCGCTGGATGGTGCGCAACATATCAGCCGCCTGGTCGACATCTCCGCGGGACATGTAGTAGTTGTATGCGCCGGCCATCTCCTCAAACTCGCGAACCGTCCACTCCTTGCCGTACACGTCCGTGAACAGGAAGTCGTCAGGCTTGCGAGGAGACACCGTGTCGACGAGGGCGCGCCCCCACTCGGACACCGTCTTGTTCTTGACTGCGCTGGCTACATCTCCAACAGCCATCTTCGCTGACATCGCCAGCGACTTGGCCGCCTGCCGATAGCCCAACGTGCCGACCATCATCATCGGCGCGGTCAGCAAGTTGAGCCCGACGTACCGCACAATGGGAATGCCCGGGATGATCCACAGCGGACCACCGAGCACGATGCCCGCACTGAGCAGACCGTAGGCCGCAGCCTGTCGCCCGTATACAGCGACGTCGCTCAGTGACCGAAGGATGAACTTCGCTGGCCCAGCCAGACCACCCTCGGCAAGCAGTGTCTGTGAGTGAATGTTCTGCAGGGTCGACAGCAGGGAGCCGTTGGCGGCACCCGACTTCATCTCGGTGAGCACATCCTCCATGCCTGGCAGCACAGGGTACGCGATGTCAGGGTCGGTGGGAATGCGGAGCACTGTGGCCATCACCTGGTCAAGCGCTCCCGGAGTAGCAAACGAAGAGAAGCCCCACGTCCGCATGGTAGCTCGAGCCTGGTTGCCGACGAACGACGCAAGCCCAGCCTCGATGCCCCTCTCGGCCCCTTCAGCGATGAGCTTTTGAATGGCGCCGTTTGCCATGCCCCGGCTCTTGAGCTCCCGCACAGCATCCCGCATGAAGATGCTGACAGGGTTCTTGAGGTCGTGGTTTTGCTGCGCCTCAAGCACAACAATCTGTGCCTTGGCAAACTGCACATCGCGCGAACCGCTGGTCCCACCTACAGGATTCAAACGAACGCTTGGATACAGTGTGCCGTCGGCTTGCATGGCGTCGAAGACAGACTCGACCATGTTGAGCTGCTCTTCGGACGACATGTGCTGCATGCGCTTGCGCGCCCACGACAGCATCGGCTCAAGCACAGGGTCCGCCAAGCCAGTGGCGTGAGGCTCAGCCCCTGTCGCTCGCAACGTCTCGGGGGAGAAGACCTTGTTCATCGCGCGAACAAAAGCCTCCTCGAGCTCCGTCGGGAACTCTTCTCCAAGCGCTGTCCTCAAGCGATCCAGCACAGACGTGACCGCATGGTTGGGGCCGCCGTAGCGCAATGCCATCTGGCTCACCCCAAACTCAGTGTCCGCGGTTGCGGTTGGGGTGAGCGCTGTCCGCAGCTCGGGGTTGCGGCGGAACAGATCATCCCAAATCTGGGTCACAGCAAAGCGCCGGTCTGCTGCCAACTGCCACGACTGCTGAGTCTCGAGGATGGCATCAGCAAACAGCTTGCCCTTCTTGAACAAGCTTGCAAGGCTTATGCGAGCCGCACCGCGCCGACCCAAAGTCTCAGGCATGTCGTCGCGCAGCCGGGCAATGACCTTCTGGATGTTGCCGTGCGTCGGCTCGAGGATGGCTGCCTTCGCCATCTCGTCAAGCAGGTTTAGAATCTCTTTCGACGATGGAGTCATTCGAGCAGACAGCTGCCGAGCGCGCTTGACTGCATCGACACCCTCCTGACCAGCCTGGATGTACTTGTCGATGTGGGCGTCAACCCTCTTGATTACCGCCTCGGTCTTGTCGACGTTGGCAAGCATGCTCTGCGACGTGAAAAAGTCCTGCATGAGACGCGACCACTGCGCCCGGTACTCACCACGCCTGACCAGCTTGCGCACGTTGTCGAGGAACTGGGCCTGCGCACCCTCGTCCATCTGCCGCACGCTCTCCAGCGCTGCACCAATACTCACACCACCGCGAGCTCCACCGTCTTGGTACAGCAACAGCGCTGCAACCTCCGCTTCCGACGGAGGCCTACGCATAGGCTCCTTGATGGCCGCTTGCTCAATCATCTCTATCTGCTTGCGGACCCGCTCAAAGAAGCGGTCTTCGACCAGCTGCCCAACGCGAGCCCACCGTGTAGTGCTGGCCACATCAAGGGCTTCCTTGCCCGCGTCCCCGAAGGGGACACCTTCACGCCGCAGTTGAGCAGTCAGCTGCATGATCTCATCGTTGTACTGGCGCTGCACGACTCCCATCGCATTGGACACCTGGTCGAGCCCCTGCCGAAACGTCGACGGCATGGTGGCCGATGTAGACTGAAGCCACATGCGCTGGGCTGCTGAGTCCCACTTCGCCTGCACCCTGCGCGAGGCACGCACAATGGCCTCTCCTGCCTCCGCTGCGCCCAAGCGAGACACCACCCCCCCTGCTCCCCTGGTCGCCGACGTAGCAGCCAGCAGGGAGGCGCTGACGGTGTCCATCACAGGAAGCACCACCTGCTGCATGAACGCCTTGCGGCTTTGGCCCCCTGGGCCGACCGCCCTACCAGCCTGCATGGATGTGCGAGTCTCGAAGGCAGCCTCAGCTACGTCACGGTCTGGAATAATGCGACGCCACACGAGCTCCCTGGCAGCATCCTCCAAGTAGGCATGCTGTGTGAGCGTCACCTTCTTGTCTTCAAACAACGCTCGCTCGAGCTCTACCCGTTGGGGTCGACGGGGGTCGACCACGTTCAGCATGTCGAGCACATCGTCGGCACTGTCGAGTACGTCGTACATGCCCTCCTCGGCAGCCGGGTACGCTTGATAGATCGCACGCTGCCCCTCTCCAACGCGGCGCATGTTTTCTGCTGTCGCGAGCTCTCGAGGCACCATCAATCTGTCGGTGACGAAGCGCATGTCTCGAGGAACGTGGGCGTCGACCATCTCTTCGACAGTTCGTTGGAAAGCCCGACCCAGAGCGGACCCATACTGCACCGCGGCAGGGGCCTTGGCAAGGTCGCGAGCCGCTTCACTCGTCTCGGTGGGTAAACGGAAGAAGCCCTTCAGCGGACTGTTGGCCTTCATCCCACGAGACGCCCCGAGCGCACTGGTCTCGTCAGCCAAGCTCAGCATCATTCGCACGCGCTGGTTCGAAGTGCGTACCGCAGCAGATCCGGCGGTGTTGGCTGCGTCCCGGAACAAGTCGGCAACCTCGTCGGCACCGCGAGCCTTCTTTGATGCGTCAAGGGCGTCAGCGTACAAGCTGTCTGCGTTGAGCACACGCCTCGCTTGGTCAGGACCGAGCAGGTCTTCGACCACCTTCATCAGGTTGCCGCCGTCGGGACGAAGCGCCTCTCGCACGGTGGAGGACTCAAGACCCAAGCGCCATTCAAGGATGGCTTCTTCGAGTGCTACTCGGTGAGCAAGCGTGAGCTCGTCAGCCTCAGACGCGACAGCCCAAGACTGAGCGCCCGCGCGGTTTAGGATGTGGCGCCCAACGTCCGACGTTTCGGCCAGCCCAATGATGTGGTCATAGGTGAAGGGCGCGTCGTCGAGCAGGGCAGCACGCATGGTAAAGGGGGCGCTGAGTTGGCGCTGGATATTCGCTGCCACTGCTCGAGCTGGCTCACCCTTGTGCAGCAGGATGTCGACCACACTGGCCGTCTCCATGCCATCGCCCACCAGCTGCGACAGCTCTCGGTGAGCCATGTGCGCCTGATACCAAGCACGAGGGCTGGTGGCCCGACTGACCATTTCGCCCGTCTCACTGAGCACCTTCGCACCCTTGGCGACGCGCGCCCCGAACACACCAGCTTTGGCCAAGCTGGACGCGGCCGACGTCACATTCGCGCCCGGCACAATGGGGAGGGCTATGCCACCCATCAACGCTGGGATGAAAGACAAATACTGCCGGTCGCCCAGGTGGTCTGTGTAGCTGGGGATGCTGTTGACCTCGTCGAGCAAGCTACGCCCGCGGGCATTGTTCATGGCGACGTCAGAGAAGAAGCCCCCCGTGCTGGCGGCGACACGCTTACCCGCCTCGTCGAACGACGTTGGTGCGTCTCGGTCGATCGGCTTGAACGCAAGCGGAACAATGTCGCCAGTGTTGATGCGCTCGAATTTGCCCTTGCGGTACAGCTCCACCGGGTCGAAAGCAAAGTTGAAAGAAGGGGCATACGCCCTCATTGCAACGTCACCCACAAACCGCTGCGCCTTGTCCAGGGTGCTGACCTCGACTCCAGTCGCATCAGCCACCGCCTTGCGACTGCGGTCCACCAGGTACGCGATGTTGTCCGCGAGGTCGTCAGGGTTCTGGAGGTCGCCCTGCTCATCCACCTCGTAGAACAGCGGCATTGTGTCGAAGATGAACTCGCCCGAAGTGGCTTCAGCAATACCGAGCGCCCCTCGCATGAACGCCGCAAGCGGGGTCTCTACAATCTGCCTGCGCTCCTCGTCGATCTCGCTCAGCTTCCCGTCGAACCACGAGTCGAGGTCGGCTTCAGCTTCTTCGGGCGTCATGCCTGCAGCCACGTTCTGCTGGTACTTGACCTTCCGAGCAGCTTGGAGCTCCGCAATACGTCGGTCGAAGTCGTCGCCCTCGTACAGGACCTGCCGACCAAACTGCTGCAGCAGGAGCTCGCGACCGCTGGCCTTGCGAGGCCGCCCGTCTTCACCCACGATGTAGCCGTCGGTGTTCAACAAGATGTCGCTGATACCGAAGCTACCGATGTCGCGACCCTCGGGGGTGACTGAGCGCTCAAGCAACTGCCGGCGCAGGTCAGCTTGGTCTTTCTGTTTCGCTGCCTCAGGCAGGGTGGAGACCAGCTGTTGGCGCTTCAGCTCCCTGGCCCGCTCCTCGTAGCCCAGCACAATCTCAGCTTGAGACAGGGGTATCGTCAGACCCAGGGTGTCGACCGGTTCACCTGCCGGGAGCGTCGGCTCAGGCAGCGGCTCCTCGACCACCACCTCAGGAGCAGGCGGCATCCCGAGCAGGAACAGCTCCCGCTCGGCCAGAGCGTCGCGCTCCAACGCCTCGGACTGCAGACGACGGAGCTCCTCCTCCGGGATCATGGGGAGGCCCTCGAGCGACACCGGAGGGGGAAAGTCGAAGGGTGTACTCATGTCACTTCACCTTCCCAACCTGCCGGGCACCCATGTCCACACCGTATGTCGGAGGCTGGGGGCCACCTGTCAGCGATTGACGAGCAAGCGCTCTGTTGAACGGGTCGTCCGGAGTGAAGTCGGACAGGTACGGCAAGCCCGTCGCGGCTTTCCGGTAGCGTTGGCCGATGATGCCAAGCGCCGCAGGGTTATCGCGATTAATCAAGGACCCTGCAGGGTCTTGCAGCCTTGACACCGCAACCCCGAAGCGACCACCCCCTTCATCAAAGATACCGTCCCCGCCCGGCAACTGACCCATGAGCGTTGGGTTCAAGGCTGGAGCCTGGTCCGCAAGGAAAAAGTCGGCCGACGTCCGCGCCGCTGCCCGGTCCAACTCTGCTTGTCGCATGCGTGCGTTGGCGGCGATTGCAGACAAAGTGTACGGATCAGCGCCGGTCAGCTGTCCGTAGTCCAGCAAGGGCGCCGCGTCGGCAACAGGGGCGGAAGGGGGCGCAGCCACGACCGGAGTAGTGGCTGCAGTCCGGCGAGGGGTGCCGCCCGTTGTTGCTGCCGGGGCAGGCGTAGCTTCGACAGGGACGTCAACTGGGGGTGGGGGAGGGGGCGCAGGCACTGGAACCGGAGGCGGTGTCACCTCGGTTGGCGCAGGAGCTCCAGACCCGCCGCGAGCCACGTCGTCCTGCACCATGTTCATCGCCATGAAGTAGGACACCGCAACACGCTGTACTTCGGGCTTGCCCTTGAACTGCTTGCGCAGCTGGGCGATACCCTCGCTCAGAGACTGGGGGTCGATAGTGTCAGCAGCATCGTCGCGGTACATTTGGTAGGCGCGGAGGGCCGCGCGGTGCGTGCGGGTCTTCAGCGGACCCTTGCCGCCCAGCCGGCGAGTCCGGTCCTCGGGTGCTGCGCTGGGGTCGAAGACTGCGGCGCCTTCCTTGCGCACGATGTCGAGCGCGCCCCCGTATGTCCGCATTTGGAACGGCGTCTGGAAGTCGTCGAAGCTGGCAGGCACCACCTCGAGGCCCTCGGCAGCGGTGACTGAGCGGACGAAGTTTTGCGCCATCTCTCGTTGAATCTGCTCGGGAGTACGCTCGGCTCGAGCAAGCGCCTTCTCTTCAGCAGTCTGAGCCTCACCTGTAAGGCCGATCTGCTTGAACATCTGCTCGAGGAACTCGTCGTCGAACCACTTCGCTTCCTCAGGCCTGAAGGCGCTGAACCGCTTTGCCTTCTGGTAGGCAGCGCGGCCTGCCTCGAAGTCAGAACCGGTCGGCACCTGCCCGGTGGTTCGCAACGAGCCCAAGAACCTGTCGAGCGCAGCACGCTCTTCGGGTGTCAGCTTCTGCTGCTTCTGACGCTCGAGCTCGGATCGGTACGCCGCGCCCCCGTCACCCGTCGCACCACCCCCGCCGCCGTACATCTGCTGCAGCGTGTTCTCTACAAGGTCAGCGACTCGGGGAAGCCTGGCTGCTTCACCCCTGCCCGCGGGAAGCATGTCCGTGAGGGCACCCTTGAGCTGTTCTTGTTGGGCAGCAGTGTATTCAGCGCTGACGGCATCGGGGTTGGTGATACCGAAGAGGTCTGCTGCGATCTTGTTTGCCTGAGCTCCACCCATACCCCTGTCTTGCAGCATACTTCTGAACGCCGAGGCCTGACCCAGCTTTGCCATCTGGTCTGAGTCATCCGTGATGGCGGCGATAATGGTGCCGCTGCCTACCGCATCGCCCCCCAAAGCCTGCTGCAGAACTCGTGGGTCCGTGATGTCAGCCCTCTCGAGGCGTTCTCCAAGGATAGCCAGCTTGCCGAGCGAGCCGCGCAAGGAGTCTGGAAGCGCCCCCGTCGTGCCGAAGCTGTTGGCGAACGCTTGCTGGCTTGCGACATCCATCTCTTCAAAGCGCGCCGTGTACGCCGTAGCCTCTGCCTTGCCGACTTCACCCAGCAGCTTCATCAGGTCGATGGTGTCCTTCATGCTGACGCCGCCGCTACCCTTGGCTCGCTTCGCTGCAAGGCCCAGCTTTAGCTGACCGGCCTGCGCGAGCGCTGACTGGCGACGGCGCGCCTCCGCTTCAACGAGCGTAGCCCGCTTGTCGGTCTGCTTTCGGATGTCCGCAAGCTGACCGTTGAGTACCTCGAGCCGAGGGATGAACGGGTTGCGAACAGCAGCAGCATCTGCCGCGCGCATCAGCGCCTCGTTGCGACGCAGCGGGTAGTAGCGCTCGTACAGCGCACCGCCGAGAGTCACACCCGGTTGGTACGCACCGAGCCCCGAGGGGGTCAGTCCAGCCGTGGAGGTCTGGAGAGACGATGGAGTTGTTTGCGGCGGTGCCATTCAGAACCCCGGGTTCTTGTATTGCCAGAACTGGTTAGACTCGGCGCTGGTCTCCGCAGCCCTGCCCGACATGGCTGTGTTGTCCGTCTCGAGGCGCTGCTGCTCTTCTGCTGCCACTGCGCGGTTCTGCATGATGGCCTGGTCGATTGCGGGAACGCCTGCACCCAGGGCGCCTGCGGTGAGCGCTTGAGTCAATCCGCCGCGGACACCAGCCTTGCGAGCTCGGCGCTGCTCCTCGAGCTGCGCAATCTCCTGCAGCTGCTGCTGGCGAACAGCCATGTTCTGCTCGTTGATCTGGCGAGCCTGGTCGTTGGCAAGGTCAACCTCGGCCTGCTGTCCAGCCATCTGCGCGAGGAACAGCTCGCGTCCCGACAAGGCCTGCCGGTTGGCAAGCTGCTGCATGCCCTGGACCTGCTGCGACTCCAGCGACCGCATGATGCCACCGCGCTGAGCCATCTGGTCTGCTTCGATGCGGGTGCGTGCGTTGTCCGTCAGACCGAGCTGGCCGCTGGCGCGCAGGGCTTCAAGGCGGGCAAGACGTTCCTTGTCCTCTTTGTTGAACAGCGCCGTGCTTTGCGCTGCTTGACTGATTCCGCCGATAGCACCGCTGACGCCTGCCCCGACGGCAGCTCCGATTGCGGCTGTTCCAATCACAGACATGACCGCTCCTAGTAGAAGGTCTCGAGAGACACGGTCCATCCTACAACGATTGACCGCTGAACCAACGACCAATGGGCGAGGCCGACATGTACGACGTTGTCTCTCGTTGGAGACGTATTCTTGCTGAACAGCAACCGCCCGGTGCGCTGACCGTATCCGCTCACATGGTACGTGCAGTTGGGGCCGCTGGGTGCCGGCGCCGCAGCAGTGTTGAATCCGTCGTGTGTCGGCGTCCCCCGGTTGGTCCCCACCTCCTGCACCGCGAACTCGTAGACCCGTGAGTCCTCGAAGCCTTCCTCTTCGAGGTAGACGTAGGGAGCAACATGCACCCGACGGTCGACCCCCGCAGGGCCGACGGTTGTAGCGTCTGGCCCGACGTATGCGCTGAAGTTGAAGTGAAACACACCTGTCGTGTTGCCGCGAATGTTGAACGACATTGCCGTACCCGGAAGCGGCGACCACGTCGGGTTGTCTTCTCCCCGAGCTCGGCGGGTGAACGTCGAAGACGCCATCGTGTACCGCTCACCGGGACGGTAGTGCAGGCCCCCAGCGAGGCCGGTCGCACCGTGTTGCACGTTCGTGTACGGCTGGTAGAGCGGCGGCTGGACGTGCCTGGTCTCAACCCACGCAGGGCTGGCCCGCATGTCGCCTGCAACGATTCCCTCGTGCAGGTACTTGCGCAATGCGTCGTCGTTGCCTGCGAGCTGGCTCGCCTGCAGGACGTTGCCCGAGACGAAGGTGGTTGGCGGGGAGTAGGCCATCAGTCCTCCTTCATGTGCAGCGCCAAGATGTTGCTGGACTGGTATTGAGCGGAGATGCCCGGGGTTGACCCGACGTCCAGCACCAGACCGTTGTTCGTGCCATCGTTGCGGGGGTGGTAGATTCCGTGCATCACGAGGCGCAACCCGTAGACAGTGGTGGTAGAGCCCGGCGCGAAGTGGAACGTCAGCGCAATGTTGCGCCAGCCAGTGCCCCGCTCTTCAGTGTCTGTCAGGCCATTGGTTGTTCCATTGAGCCAGTTGATGCCGCCCGACCAGAATGCTGGAAACGCAGCGGTTCCAGCGAGATTGGACAAGGGCTCGCCGTAGCGACCCGAGGTAGACCACGTCGACTGGAAGTTGCCTTGGTTTGGAACGTTGACAAAGTTGGCGCGCGAGGTGGAGGTGATGTCCCACTGCAGCTGCACCAGCCAGACATGAGCTCCAATGCAAACCGGCGTCGTCCCTGCTGACTTTGTGTCTACAGTGACGCTGCCGTCGAGGATTCCGTGCGGAGATGTGGACGCCGTAATGACGCCGCGAACTTGCAAGTTGGCGTAGACTCGCAACACTTCGTCGGTGTTAATTGCCCAACCTGAACCAAGGGATGCCCCCAAACCGGTGGCATCAAGAGGCACAGGCGTCGCTGGTCCAGACGTAGTGCGCGCAACCAAGAGCGGGGCTGCGTGCGTAATACCACCCGTCCCCAGCTGGGTCTGTATTGAGTTGACAAGTATGGCACTCGATGAAAGCTGCGCTGCATCAACGGCATGGTCTGCGACGTTGGTATCGTCGAGGTCTGTCTGAGTGAAGTCGGCGTACCTGCTGTTGAGGTCTGCCGCCTCGAGCGGGTTGCCTGGATTGATGCGGCTGCGGGTAATGCGGCTCATCGAAACCTCGCAACCGCCAACAGGACGGTGTTCGCCAAGTGGTACTGCATGATGCGGTTGTTTGTCGACACGTCTTTGATGGGCTCGTCGTCCGCTTGCCCTGTGCCGTCAAACTGCAGCGAGATGATGTGGTCACCCGGAGGCAGGTTAACCGAGGCGAACACGCAAAAGGACTCCGTGCCAGCTAGCAGCAACTGGAACTCTCCTATCAACAGGCCTGACGCGACGATGCGCAACCGAAGGTGCTTCTCCATGAGCTCGTAGGTCGTGAGCTTGCCGTTCTTCATAGGGGCGAAGCCGTTGCAGAACGCCAGTCCCGACCACTCGATGTACGTCATCCCCCCCTTGTGACCAGTCAACGTCTTCTCGAAAGCCGTGACGTAGCCTCCAGAGTAGTTGATGAATGTCGCGCACCTCCACTGGTCGATGGGCACGTTGGTCGCAACAAACTTCGTCTGCTCTTCCCGGTCGGCAAACAGCCACACCTTGTGAAGAGCGGAGCTTTTGAGTTGTGCGCTTGTGATTGCGCTTGTCGGCAGCTGCGTTCGGTCCAGCGTCTGGATGCTGGCGCGGTGGGCCAGTTGCTCACTGTTGAACTGGCCTGAGTCCAGGAGCTGCGACGCTCGGGGCTGGTGTTGAGTCCATCGCTTCATGCTCGCTTTCCCTCGGTAGTCAGCGTGCCGCGAAGTTGGTACTCGATGGACCACCCAACGAGCACAAGGTCGTCAGTAGTCTGCACCTCGAAGGCAAACCAGCTGCACGACTGGTGAGCAACCGACACCCGCAGGGGCACCGCTTGCGTCTGCTCCCACTCGACCCCTTGGTTGAGCACCGCTGTGTCCAGTACAGGCAAGTTGACCGCATCAGCTGGCTGGGCCAGGTACGCACGCTCAGTGTACGAGGTTCGCTGCCAGTCCTTGTAGACGCGCACGCTGACGCTTACTGAGCCGGTGGTCATCACCCACACGGTGACGTACTGAACCTGTTTCTTGTCTTGCGGTGATGTGACTGATAGCCACGTGGACTTCCACTTCGACGTAGGAGGCGCCGCATCGACGTACGCTTCACCATCCTGCACCCGCCCGAGGGCTCGGCGGCTCGAAATGACAAACAGCCCGGGGTGGGCTGCGTTGCCGTTGCTGCCGAAGACAAGGTCTCCGGAGGGAAGGCGGTCCAGCGCGCCGACAGGGAAACCCTTGCGGGTCGACCACACCAGCTTGTCGACGTGCCAGACCAGGCCCAGCGAAGGGCGGTCGAAGCCGTCCGCGGGCACATAGATGTGGTACTCGCGCTTCACGGGGCAATACCTACCCACAGCCCGAGCAAGGCATTCGCGAGTAACGGTGCCCCACGTCTCCGACAAGTTGGTTGTCAGGCGCGTGAAGTCGAAGCTCGACCCACCCTCGCCGCCGCCGCTCAGGGCGTAGATGCCATCGACTGCAGCAAACACGAGCCCCACACCCGGTACGTGGTCTGCCGTCATCGGGGCAATGCACTGCATCTCGGTGCTCAAGGGGCGCGAAGACCACTGTCCCAGGTTGGGGTCGATGGCAGTCACAGCATCAAGGCCTGACTCTCGAAACACCACGAGCACACCGTAGTGGCTGCGCAAGCCTGTGATGTTGCCACCGTCTCCCGACAGCGTGATGTAGCCCCCGAGGCTGAACTGCTCGGGCAGCCCTGCATCGCTGTAGTAGAGCGTGCGCGCGTCGTCCGCCCCTCCGTCCATCCAGCATCGCCCAGCCCAGTTGCTTGCGAACCGAGCTCGCGTGCCAGGGAAGTCGACATACTCTGTCGGAGCAAGAGCCCCGAGCCCGGCGCTTTGGTAGCCGTCGACCACCAGCTCTTCGGCGTTGTTCGGGATGTCGACGACCCGGTATCGCTCCGACTGGCCCTCAATGTTCGTGTCGTCGGAGAAGTTGCGGCTGCGGTACAGCCGTCGACCTACAGTCCCGAGAGGGCCTGTTGGAATCTGAAGCGCCATGGCGTATCGGTAGCGCTTCTTTCCTTGGGTCTCCCATGCCGTGGTGATCGGCGTAGACAAAGGCCCCTCCGAGCCAGTGTCGGAGACGAACGAGACCTGGTGGGTAAACCTGCTGGTCGCTGGGTCGTCTCCCTTGTCTCGCGCGAAGCCGATGCCAAACTGGTCGACGGTCCACTGTGGGCTCGAGCGAGGGTGCTGGGCTACCCACAGGGATACAGACGACGACCCTGAACCGTCGGCCGGATCGCCCTGATGCGTCGCGTCAACTCGAAACGGAACAGGCCCTACAGGTCTGGGGACACCCCAGTCACGCGCCAAGCTCCGTCCGGAAAACGGAGGGATGCGGGGCCACGGTCGAACGAACATTGGCGCGTCTCGCCCATTCGTGACCAGCACACCTCCTGCTATCGGCGTGTACTGAGAAGGAACCGAGGACGCCGAGGGGATGGACCGGCCAGCCCTGACAACGCGAAGAACGCACCCGCCACCGATTTCGTCTACGAGGTACAACGTGCCGCCCGACTCGAACAGAATGACGCTGCGAGATTTGTCGGGTAGTTGCTTGAAGACGAACAGGCTGTCAATGCGGCCGAGGGCTGTGAACGGGTTGAAGCCAACCGCGGGGTCGACCCGGTACGGCTCGAAGCCTACGCGAGTAGACCACCCAAGAGTGCGCTCGTCGATCGTCAGGTTCTGCGCGACCGACGCCGTCTCAGGGGGCTGAGGCTGTGTCTCGTAGACACCGCCCATACCGGTGGGCGCGAACAGCTCCGACTTCATCTACAGCCTCACAAGGCGACGCTGCCGGAAAGGACTCTCAGGAGCCATCGAGGCAGACAGCATGCCGCGGACCAGGCGGCGGCTGGGCTGAGACAGGTAGCGCGCCTCGAGCTGCAGCAGCATGGCGTCGTACCGCTTGCGGTAGAGCTCGGCGAGGCTCGGGTTGTTGTGCTTGAACAGCACCTCGTACAGCGCGCGGTACGCAATGGCCATGCGGTGCGGGGGTGGGATGATCGGAGTGTCGTTGTCCTCGACCATCGGCCGGTGGTCTCGCATGTAGCGGACACTCAGCTCCATGTCGCTGTCCTGCCGAGGGTGCAGTCGGATGCGGTCGCACACCCCGCTCGGCGACTTGAGCCTCTCCTTGAGGTAGTAGCCTTCAGACTGCAAGTGAGTCAGGCTCGCCAGAACGGACACGCCAGCTGTGGCTGAGGGGCTGAACTGCACGTGAAGACCAGTGCTTGCGTTCAAGGCAGGCCTCCAGTCCTCGAGCCCGTGGGAGGGCGCGCGCAGCCACACCTCGCGCCAAAGTCCGGTCGTGGTGTCGAGCGCGGACGATGGGGTCACCGTGAGAACTTGGGTCGGAGTCAAGGTCACGGTCTGAAGTGAGCCGACGGCGCTGCGGTAGCCCTCGGACGGGGAGCCAAGGCGGTGAACAAATGCCACCTCGATCGTGCGGTCACCTTGGTTGAGACCGGCTGCAGTAGCCAGCACACCCCCGACTCGAGGCGCGGTGACGCCGACGGGGTTGCCTGGCACCCAGTAGTCGGGAAGGCTCGTCTCTCCGAGGGGCAAGTTGGCGTACTCGTCCTCGAACTGAGTCAGCGGACTCAGCTGCCCGGGGTTTGATGGGCTGGGGGAGTTGGACCGCTGGGCGATCGACACCACCTGCACACAGTCCTGCGGTAGGTACACCCACCGCTGAATAACCTTGCCGGGGTAGTTCCCTGTCGCCAGGGTCAGCGCTTGCGTCAGGTAGATGGAGCTCGTCGTCTCTACCCATGCGATCTGGTACTCCACCCCTTCAATCTCGATGAGGTGGCCAGCCATCCAGTCTTCGAAAGCACCGGTGCGCTGGACCTGAGCGGAGCCCGCCGTCACGTTGACGCCGCCCGACACGTTGATGTCGGCCCGCACAGGGAGCTTCTTCACGACTTGGGCGAAGGTGAACAGCTTTTCAGTGATGATGCGCCGTTCAGCTTCGTTCAGCAGCTTGTTCAGCTGCTTCTTGTACGTCGGGTTCGTCGGGTCGTAGTCGAGGACGTTCGCGACGTACTCTCGGAGCGAGGTCAGGTCGGTGGACATGGACACGCCCCGAGAGCAAGGGGGGGGGTGCGACCCGCCCAACTACCCTCGGGAGCACAATGACCGAGAATCGAGGGCAGAAGGGCGAGACGCAGTATCAGAACTGCTTCAGGACGACGACTTGGGCATAGTTTGTGACAGCGCTGTCGTCGGTGAGAGCAATGCCGCAAAGCTGTCCGGTGGTGGTGCCAGGGACTTCGATCTCAGCGCGACCAGCCGTGCCAATGGGACCGACAAGTGCCGACCCGGCGACTGTGGCGGCGGCCACTTGGGCGCTTTCGCAAAACCCGCTGACCACAACAGTCACGCGCTCGTCGGTCGCTGCTGCCGCGAGAGCAACACCGAACGCTGCCGAGTTGCCTTTGGTGGTAACACCAGCAGCTTCGACAACATAGAGAAGCTGGTCCGATCCAGTCTTGCTTGCGTCGAAGGCAACCCAGTCGCCAGCAGCAATGGCGCCACCCGCGATAAAGTCCTCGGTCTGGCGGCGGTTGGAGGCGCTGACAGACGAGCCGGTGGTGTCGGCTGCGGTGTCCAGGCGCTGAAGATGAGTGTTGGTAGCCATGGCTCAGGTCTCCGCGTTCACGAGGATGCCGTGACCGGACAGGTTCTCGGAGCAGATTTGCATCCGCACGAGAAGGTCTGCCGACATGGCGAGGTAGCCAGACACCTTCTCCATGGGGCCTACTTCGAAGTAGGCGTCCTTGTCGAAGTAGATGCTGAAGAGCTGGCTGTTGAGGAAGTACATAGACATCTTGTTCGAGCCGCCGGACCCAGTGAATCCGAGGTTCGGGGAGATGTACATGCGAGCGCCGTTGAACTCGAGGCCGAGTCGACCAGCCATGTCGCGCTGTTCGGCGGACGAGGTGTAGCGCTCGAGCTGCTGGAGCTCGTCCTTGTACAGGCCGTAGCTGAGGGGGCTGGCGAGGATGATGTCGACATCGCCTTCGGGTGCGTAAATCTGAGTCTGGATGAGGAGGTCCTGCATCTTCTTCAGACCGTTGGTCGCGAAGGAGCCGTCGGCAACCTGGTTGTTCCACGCGGTGGTGTAGGTCGACTTGCTCAGGCCTCCGACCGTGTTGCCCTGAGTGCCGAACGCACCCTCTTCGAACCAACCGGTGGCTGCGTCGAGACCGTTGAGGGACTCGAGCTCGGTGAGCACGGTCGAACTGCCAGCGAGAATCTGCTTCTCGACCTCACGCTTGAGCATACCCATGGTCTGCTTGAGGCGGGCGTCGAGGATGCGGACCTGGGCGCGCTCACCCTTGTTGGACAGCTCTTCCTTCTTGGTGAGCACGATGGGCGCAGTGAAGTCGCACCAGTTGTGCTCCGCAGTGCGAAGGGGGTCCTTGACGGCGAGGTTCGTGGATTCGTAACCTGAGCTCAGCTGGGTGAGTGAGCTGTGATCGACGAGCACTACAGGATGGTTGACCTTGGAGCCACCATCCACAAGCTCGACCAAGCCGAGGGTGTTGAGGTTCTCAAGGAGCGGAATCGCCCGGAACGTGTTGTCGCGGTACTTGTCACGAAGAATGCGTAGCGTACTGGCTACGATATCCGGCTGGAGGGCCATGTGCGGCTTCCTGTTCGGTTCGAGTTGGGGGGTCTACCGTGTCCGCGCAACAGGGCGGGGGCGTAGCGCAGCGTGTCCGTCCAGCCGGGTCTGCGCGTAAACGCTACCGCATCGGTGCGCTCACTGCAAGGTCGTCGTCTACCCAGTCGTCGTCTTCCCAAACAAAGGTAGGGGTGTTTTCCCCGACCCACGCGCCCGACGTATTGTAGTTGAACCACTCCTGGGCAGCGAAGTAGTCGCACCCGTCTGCGCGCATGATGACTTCAATGCACTTCTCCGCACTGTAGACCGCGACAACCGTGTTGGTTTCGCGCGGCCACTGGTCGTCGGGGCTGTCTGTGACGCCAATGAGGGCTTCGTCGTACACTTCCCGGGGCTCGAGCAGCAGCGCGTCTGGGTTCTTTTGGCGCAGCTCGTCGACAACGCTCACCCTTCGTCTCGAGCTCGCCTGAGCGTCTCGTAGATGTCGAAGGACCGAGCTCCCTCTTTGATGACTGGGCGGCGGCGAGCCTGGGCTCGGGAGGGGGGGGTGCTGACTTTGACTGCAGCGGCTCGAGCAGCACGACGTTCGGCTGCGCGGCGCGCGTCAGTCGACAGCTCGGACTGGCGGGCTTGCCGCCCCTTGACGATGTAGTAGGCGCTCTCAAGCTTCATTGACTTGTCGGACCGCAGCATGGCTGCAACTTGCGTCCGCACAGCCTCGTTGGTCTTGAGCTCCGGGTTCGACTCGAGGAAGTCGGTGTACTTGGTCTGAGCAATGTTGGACTGGTGGGCTTGGCGGGCAGGCTCGAGTGCTTGGTGCAGACCTTGGCGGACGAGCGTGTCGATGTAGGTCTTGACGCTGTCCGGGTCGAGCAGGTCGACGTTCGGGTTCGAAGACGCAACCTCCTGCAGGCCTTTGTAGAAGGGGCTGTCGAAGATGGCTGCCTTGTCTGCTTGCGCTTCTCGCTTCATCTCCGCGGCTTCTTGGAACCGTCGGGTCGACTCGGCTCGGAGTTGACGCATCAGCTGCTGGGTGTCGGACGACGCTTCCGAAAATGCCTGGTCCCAGCTGACCTTCTTGCCGTCGCCCGAGGGTTCTGGCTCCGGGGGTGGGTCTGCTGGTGTGTTCTTTGCGAGCACCTCGTCGATGCGTTCGCGCCACGTCTTCGATGGCTGTCCGTTTTGTCCGCTGTCTTCAACAGCTTCGGTTTGCTCGGCTGGGGTGGCTTCGACTGCTTCAGCAGCCTCGGTTGATTCGGTCTGTTCCATGCTGTGCTCCTTGCTCTCGGTCATGCCCTTTCGGCGAAGAGATCATCGAGGTCCGATGCCGCTGGCTCGGCGGACTCGGGAGGGAGCTCCTCCTCCATCCCGGGCGGGGGGGGCTCGGGGGGTCCTGACGGCTGCGCCATGGCCTCGATAAAAGTCGGGTTGTCTGCAAGCGCCGACAGCTTTCCTGCCAGCATCTCAAGGTCTGTGTCGTCGGTCACACCATCCAGCTCGATGGTTGCAGGCATGCCGGCTTGTTCGGCTGCGTCCGCCACCATGGCCAGCCCTCGGACAAACTCACCAGGCAGCGCACGGGTGCCCTCTCCGAACTCGGGGTACGGCTCGGGGATGCCCATTGACGCAAGCACGTCGTTGAACGAGCGGACGACAGCGTTCAGTGCGGTGGCGCTGAAGTTGCCGCGGGGAGCTCCGATGGAAAACATGTCGTCCATCTGCTGCTGCTCCGACATTCCAAGTGCTTGTGCTTCGCGCATGACGCTTTCCTCGTCGAGCATGACAGGGGCAGCGAGCGCTGCGGCTGGGTCCAGTGCGGTCATGTTGCAAGTGCCTCGTGTGCTGGGAAGGTGCGCGCAATAGCCAGCCCGGTGTCGCCGGTCTCAGTCTTGTGCTTGTTGAAGGTGGCGACGTTGCGCTCGTGTTTCTCGTGGTCGGACTGGATGTCCTTGATGTGGCGATCTACCTCTCCGTCCTCGAGTTGACGCAACCCGCGCTGCTTCATCACAGCCTCGCGGTGCTTCTTCGACACCAAGGTCGTGCGGAGCCCGCGGTCTTTGCGCCCGTCCCAGTAGCTGTCCCCCCACTGAGACGCCGTGCGCGCTGGCGCAGTCACAGTCCGGTGGGTGGTCTGGCCGCAAGGACACAGCGGCACCGCGTCGCGCTGGTCGAAGGTGCGTATGCGCTCCTGAACGTCACCGCATTCTCGGTCGATGCACCGGTATTCGTACAACGGCATTAGACAACGCCCCCTGGAGGCAAGGCCTCTTTGACCCGGGCTGGTCCGCCGCGGGCTTGAGACAACATCTCAGGCGGGGTCTCCCCAGGAGCAGCCGCACCCGCCGCTTGGGCCAACATCTCCTCCTCCATCTTCTGACGGTTGGCAGATGCTGCCGCAACCATGTCGGCGGGGAGCTCGAAGGCGCGCTGAAGCAGGTTCAGAAGGAAGTCTTCGGGAACACCGAGGGCTTGAAGCATCGGGGTGAGGCGCTCGAGCTCCTGCTTGCGGGCCGCTTCTGACATCGGGGTGTTGCCGCTGTCCTCTGCGTACAAGTCGAAGTCTCCAGTCACGTCTTCAGCGGTCAGCGCTACAATCTTGCCGTCCAGCTTCACCATGTCTGCGCCGTCGTCGACCAAAACACCGACCATCGCGAGGTACGCGAGCACCGTATCCGTGATTGCTTGGTCGCGTGACCTGGCCATCCGGCCGATTTCCGATGCCGTGTAAGCAGCTAGTGCCTGAATCTCTGTCGCTGTCGCCTGCGTGGCCTGACCGCGCGTAAACGGCGCCATGACCGAGCCGCGGCTGAAGTCTTCGTCGACCACATCTGCGTAGCGCTGGAGCTCCGCGGGCACAGGCGTGTTCGGAATGGGGATCACCCCGTCACTGATGGACTGGTTCGTTGAGACGTCTACCTCAATGACCTCCCCGTCCTGGCCCTGCGCCATTTTGCTCTTCGCTTCCTCGTCGAAGAAGCCCCGGCGGGTAATCCACTGCCGAGCTGCGCGACGAACACCCTGCGCCTGGAAGGTTCGCATGTGATTCACTTCGCGAAGCTGGTCGTACACCCGGCGCAGACCGCTGAAGCCGCGCATGGGGCAGTCGGGCTCCCGTGAAAGGTACAGGGGGATCAACGGCAGCCTGTATTCACCGCTTGCAGTCATATACGGGATGTCGTCAAAGAGCTGCTCGGACACATCCTCTTCGTCTACGCCGGTCTCAATCTTGACGCCGGCATGCAACCACGCATCGCGCTTCCAGTCAGCAGACCAGACCCACATCTTGCCGAAGCGGAGATCGAACACCTCGACCACCTCCACGAAAGAATCTGCCGCCTTGATGGCGTGGCCACTGTTGGGCGGATTCTCGGGCTCAGCCGTGTCCGCGTCGACGTTGTCGATGTACAACGACCACGTTCGGGGCGCGTACTTCTTCGAGCCGTACCTTCTTTTGGCTTCAGCCAACGGCATCAGGTAGCGGTGGCCGCAGTAGCGTTGCGAAGACCAACTCGAGGCGGTCTCGTCCACGATGATGTCCCACGGCTGGACCGCTGACAGCTCGGGACGGTTCAGAACCTGCTTCGCGTGGCCGATGCTGAGCTTCAAGCCTGCGAACGGGTAGATGATGGACAGGCGAAGAGCGTCCTCAATGGAGTCCCTTTGCTTGCGGAGCCACCGGTTGGCTGCAAGCTCCGCAATACTTGCATCACCCTTGCCGTGGATGTCGTCTTTGACCACGACCGAAGGGTCGCGAACGAAGAGGCTGGCGACGTAGCTCTCCACGAGCTCGTATGCCCGGCTCGTTTCGATGAGCAGGTCTTCGTCGTAGTCCTGCGCACGCTTCCAGAAGCGCATGAGGTAGGCGTGACGCAGCCTGCGCATCTCCTGACGGCGACCGTCCCAGTATGCCTGGTGGCGGTCGAAGATGTCGGCAAACTCGGAGGGGGTGAGGGGCTTCATCTGTTGACGCTCCAGGGCAGCGGGCTCTTCCGGTTCCGCGCAGCGCGTATTCGCGCCTTGACCCTGTCGATGTAGCTCTCGACAGAGCGCCGACGCAAGCCGTTCGGAGCATCTCGCAAGCAACGATAGGCGAGAGCGCAGCCCATGGCAAGGTCGTCGTGCAGTCCCGAGGGGGCTTCGGGTGTGGTCCGACGTACCTCGAGCGAGCGGAGCTCCTGCAGCGTGGACTGGTCGAGCTGCCGCAGGATGCCACTCTCCACGACCTCCCGCAAGCCGTCGTAGATGTCCAGCTTGGACTGGGTCGACGTGTACCAGTGGTCCCCGTTCTCGTTCGCCCACAGGTTCGGGTACTTCAAGTGCTCCATCTCGCGCAAGAAGGAGTAGCCGTGGTTGTTCGACTCCGCGAGGATGACCGCGTGGTTGTAGGCGTGACCGACCTGAGCGCAGTGAGCCGCCCACGCGTGCGGCGCCTTGTGGTTGCAGCGCTCGATGTAGACCGGCTGCCGGGTCGCGACGTTGAGCACAACGATGGTGCTGTAGTCCTGACCGATACCGCCGCTGATGTCGACGCCCGCAACGTACTCGGAGTCCTCTTCGGGCTCTTCGAAGCAGCGCTCGGACTCGTCAAACCAGACCTGGGTGATCTCGTCAAGCGACTCCGCGGTGAACCACGTCGACTGCCTCGAGGCAAAAGCGTCCGCCAGGCACCCGGGGTACTCCCGCCGGAAGCGGGCAAGCCCGAGCGTCGCTATCTGCCGACGCCGCCAGTGCAGCTGGTGGTTGTCGACCCCGTACAGCTCGACCAGCTTCTGCTCTTCTACCGTCGGAGCGAAGTCGTCAGGGATGTCTGAGTCCCGATAGGCCTTGTGCTCGTGCCACCAGTACGTGTAGACCGTCCACCCGTTCTCGGGAGCTCCCTCGATGAGCCGGTGGAACTCGTCGCCCGGAGTGTTCGCGGTGGACTCGATGATGATGGGACCGTCTCCGACCGTCGACACGACCTGAGACAGCACCTCGCCCGGGTCCTTGTAGAAGGCGAACTCCGACAAGTGCGCTCCCGTAAACTCGAACGACCGAGTACCCCCCGAGCCCCCCGTCGTGAAGCTCGAGACACCCGCACCCGTGTCTTCAAACTCCGTGTCTGTTGCGCTGTCGAGCGACAACGGGCGCTTGAGCATGTGAGGCAGACCCCGCAACCAACGACGGTCCATGCGGCGCAACGACTTGGCTGACCGGTCGTGGAAGGACAGGACCGAGAACACCTGGGGGTCAGGCGTCGTGTACGCCCGGTGGAACTGCCACGCCCGAGTCGCCGTCGAGATGCCGACCTGGCGTGCCTTGACGACAATCACCCGGCTGCTCCGGTCGAGCAGCGACCACAACCGCAGCTGCGCGTCGTTCGGCTCGAAGGGCACGTACTTCTGCTTCTGCTTGTGCTTGATCTGCAGCAGACGGCAGAAAGCCTGGCGGTCTGCCAACAGGCGAGCGAGCTCGTACCGGTTGTCCTTCGGGACCGACGACGGGACGAAGACGGTCACTTGCCTTGACCGCACGAACCGCATGAACCGCACGGCTTTCCGTCCCGCGGGTGGTAGCAACTCCAAGGCTCCGAAGGGGGGAGCCCAAACCACACGGCTGCAGCCTTCACCCTCTCACGAGACATTGATGCGAGCGGGTAGACGACTTCAACACCAAACACTTCAGTCAGCTTCGAGACGGCTTGTAGGTATCGGGGTCTACAATCCTCGTACCCGTCGACGTCTTCCAAAGTCGCCCCAATCGCAACACGACTCAATCCCATTGATGCCGCAAGGTTTGCAGCCATCGACAACATCACAAGGTTCCTAGCCGGGACCACCCTCGGACCCGGGGTGCCTTCCCCAGTGAGCTGGTCCGCTCGAAGAGGGAGGTCGACGTCCAAAACAGGAGCAGGTTCTCCGTCAAGGTGCAGTCGCTGCCGAACGGAAATAACTGCTTGGCGCTCGTATGACTGGGCAGGGTGCGGGTAGACGAAGTGAACCGCACCACCAAAACGGTCAGCCTCACGCATGCACTGGACAAGCACAATGGAGTCGAGGCCGCCCGACAAGCACACCAGAGTGTCTCTACGCATGAACCCCTCCAAGCAATGAAACCTGCCGCCGAGCGCAGTCAAGCATAGGCAGCGTCTTGGAAAACCTTGTGGCCGAGCTACCGTCAAAACTGTCAGCCTGCGCGTCCTTGCAAATTGCAATGCGGCGCGCAGTATTGACTCGCAAAACGTGCAGGTACGCTGACTGTTTTTGGGCCAACTGGCCCCATTGACGGCAGGTAGTTTCCTTCCACTCGGTGGAACCCCCGACCGCAATGCCGATTTCGGGACCGACAATCGACTCAACGTCGCTCGGGCTGATACCGTCTTGAACCGCGAGAAGCATAGGGCACACGCCCTGCAGCCGCTTTGCCCAACTCATCGACATCTTGAGCGACGAAAGCCCGCCCGCAACAACGTCAGGAAGGATGAGCCAGTCGGCGTCGGAACCTCCCCAAGCAACTGCCCGCTCGAATGCCGGAACGTCAAACTGCTCGCCTCGCTGATGGGCTGTCCAAGCACCGTTGTCCAAAGCATATTGGAACCCTTCGTGGCGAAGAACCCCACGAGCGGAAACAAGAAGCCTCCACCCCGCGCGGCGCAGAGCATCGAGGTTCCTTTTCGTGCCAGTCCTGCTGGCGTAGGCGATCACCCCACAACCCCGTACTCAGCGGCGCAGGACCACCAACCGTCTTCGACACCCTTGCGGTGCCCGGCGTCGTAGCTGCAGCGCCCGATGGCGAGGGTGAGGATGAGAAGGGCAACGTGTGAGCGGGTCATGAGGCACCTCCGTCGGTGTGCCCCGCTTCCCATGACCCCAGCCAGCGGGTGTCCTCGAGGCTGTCCATCAGCCGGTGGGTGGTCTCATCGCTGATGTCGGCAGACAGCCAGTTGCCAACCTCCACAGACCAGTTCGCGAGACCATGAAGCAGGGTGGTCGAGCCGAGTGCTCCCGAACTGATGCAGACCAAGAAGTCCCCTGACGACCCTGTCAGAAAGCTATGCACCCTGCCGCGTCGCGAACGGCCATGGTCTATGACCATCATGCCGGGCAGCCACGGGCCTTTGTGCTCTACGTAGTCGCTCATTGTTTGCTCCTCGGGGTTCTCGGTTCCCCTTCAGCGTTACTGTCCCCCTCGAAGCATCTCGAGGACCACACCCATCTCCTCTCCCGCAGGGGAATCCTCCTGCGACAGCGGCTCGGTCGCTACCGTCTCCACCAACCACTGAGCTGCCGTCAGGGCAACACGGTCCCCCTTCCGACGGTTCAGCACATCCTCGAGCACCGCGAGAGCCTGGGGGACCAAGGCCTTCAGACCTGGTGCCAGCTCG
>Ga0209337_1000381_pt1 | contig 35509 bp, 47 predicted proteins | sample LinPmetageLP53_FD_184044 | JGI IMG/M metagenome (GOLD analysis project Ga0209337, IMG submission 184044) | Marine viral communities from the Pacific Ocean - LP-53 (SPAdes) (version 2) | ecosystem: Environmental > Aquatic > Marine > Oceanic | place: Pacific Ocean | collected 2010-02-08
ATCGGTAAATCCATTAAAGTTATAAGAGCTTTAATCTCTAGGCTATTGGACATCGTGTACACCATTATCGTTAGCGTAGTAGCTAGAATGGTGATAATTGTTAGGATAAATTTGCTCATAATTTCTATTGGTATTTAGTTAGTGTTAACTCGTAGTTTCTTAGCTTGGCAGTAAGCATCGCTATTGTTTCAGTGGTATCGTCACATATGTGAGTATTACACTGCTCCAATTGTACTTGGTAAAAGTGAGCATCTCGATTGATTTGCTCCAAGTCTTTTATGTGCTTCTTCGTAGATGCAATAAGACTAGTTAAATACTTTTCTTGGATAGACTCCATAATCGTTTGGTATTAAATTAAGTTTCCGTTTCGACCTTTTGGTCTCATCAGCACAAGCACTCACTTGTGGACGGATAGGAGAGTCCGTTCGAACAGACTCTCCAATCATCATCTTAGAGTAGATTCTCTAAGACTTCGTGTGTACAGATGGTTCATTCTACCATATTGGTCAACGAATGGCTTCACTGCGTGGTTTATCTTACGCGTCATCAACATCTTTCTAAAGTGCTTTGATAACTCCATAACCTCAGCCACTTTATCAGCATCATTGTTGTACATCATCATCAGAATAGGCTTTAGCTTACTCAGAAGACCTCTGTGTGTGCCATTTGGCTTGTTCACTGCGTAGTTAACAATCTCATACATCAATCGGTAGCGAAGATTTAAATCAGTCACACTCTTTACTCTGCTAGGCAATCTAAACTCAACTCGATTAGACTCAATACGACAAACTTGGTATTTTACGTGGTTTCTTAAACCTTCCCAATCGCCCTCGTTTGTATCCATAAAGATGTTAGCTTGACACCAAGACCTTTTTAATCTGAAACGATACAGAGCGTAGATAATTCCACTGAATGGTCTAAGGGCATCAGCTAACTCACTTCCGCTCATACCTTTAACCGCTAGGTTAATGTGACCACCGCAATCTCTGTTAGATGGAGAAAACTCATCGTTAACGATATCTCTAGCTTCACTGAACATACTCAACACCTTGTTGCGCCATACAGAACGACCAATAAGTGGTAATACGTTTGTGATGGCTTCAACACCACAAGAACCATCTGTCTCAAAGTGAGAGAATAACGGATATTCCTTAACCGCATTTCTGTGGAATGAATTCTTTTCAATCTCAAAGCCAATAGTAAACTTAGACTCAATCTCGCCGTCAGCAGTCACGTTAGTGGTTAAGTTTAACTCATTGTGTGGTAAGTGCTTGATGTCGTGTTGGAATGGAGTTTTATCGAACATTCTGTAAGGCAATCCGTTGCGCTTAGCCCATCCATAGGTTAACATACGACCTCTGTCGTCATTTCCCTCTGTAGTGTAAGTAATCTGTGCATTCATAGTGTTTGGTTTTAAAGTGGAGTCTGTTCGAACAGACTCCGTTAGTTAATTGGTTTAGCTTATTCTTGTAACGTTAGTCAGATTGTTTCTAAATGACTTCCAAGAGGATTGTCCTACCTTCCTAAATCTTGATTCTTTACAAGTAGTAGTTTGAATTATTCCATCAACGACAATCTCTACACATCCTCTTGAAAATCTTCTTGGACTTGTAGTTACCTTTAATGTGTGAGTCCCAAATACATCACTGAATTTAATAACATCGTTTACACGAATTTCGAATGGCTTAATAATAGTCTTCATAGTGTTTGGTTTTATTTGGTTAATGTTAGCGCCCATATGCTCGGCGAAGAGCATTACAACCACTTGGTCTATGGGCAAAAGTCTGTTCGAACAGACTATGAATTCAATTGCATTTTAGCCATCTCCAACAATGACTCTAGTGCTTCAATAGAACGAGCGTTAACTCCTTCAATTTTACCATCAGAAAGTAATCGAAGACTTGCTCCCTTATCAGACTCAAGTGCTTCAGCCTTAGCACTGAACGTCATTAGCGTAGTAGATGACTCACTACCTTCAGACTCATCTTCAGATTCTGCACCATCTTTGGCAAACTTTAAACAGCCTCTAACACTACGATTCTCAGTAGATTGCTTATACTCAGATATCTTGTTAGACTCAGATTCTCTTAGCTTACCTAAGTTAATCATCTCACTAAAGAACGCTTTCTTGTATCCCCAAATATCTCTGAAGTCTTCGGTAGTCATTACGATTCCGACATACTCCATCGCTTGCTTACCTTCAGTCGACTTCCACCATTGGTATGTCAAGTGCATCTTCAATGATAGCTTAACTTGTACGTCAAATGTATTCTTGACCATACCTTGTACATCGGAATTTAATGCCATTGCACCGCTAAACTCTTGTACATTGCTTTCTAGTAATTCTTCTAAATTTCTGTTAATTTGACTCATAATCATTTGGTTTTGAGCATCTTAGCTCGTTATGATGAGAGCGTATCTCTCATTCGCTTCGCTAATTACGTGCTTTTTTTGTTCTTATACAAGTACATTGTTGTTTTATTTTAGTTTAATTTCAATAGGCTGTTATGACTGATACAACTACTTAGTCATTATATGGTCTTATTATAGCTTCATTCAATAGCTAAAGCATTAGTAATAGGTAGTGGTTTGTTTAGATGTGTTTGGTGTGTGTGTGGGATAACCTCCAATGCAGATATGTCTCCTAGAACATATTCAGTCTAGGATTGTATGTGCATTGCGGTCTGTTTGGACAGACCATCTGTAGCGCAGTGAATACGTCAAAGCTAGTGAGCGATTACGTCAAAGCTAGTGATGACGTGAGACGCAGAGCGATGACAACAGCGACGCAATAGGTTAACTACCACAGGCACAGGCAGTTAGGTAGGACTATACAAAAGGCTAAAAAATCGGAACACCGAGAACGAAAGGCAACCCCCACCCTTGAGAAAAAAGTCGGTTTCTGCGGGGGGTCGGCACGCGCGCGGCGGGGGGGAACCCACAACCCCTATATATCTAAAAAATTTTGTATCTTTACCCAATGTACGAGATAGAACTACAGAATAGAATTAAGATAGGATTTCTTTTAGGTTTCTCAATCTACCCTTCTGATAAGGAGTTTAAGTTCTCGGAGTACATATTATATTTAGGATTAATTAGTTTACACGTAAAAATATATAAAGATGGATTATAGCGGATTAACAGTAAAGGATGGTCGATTAATTAACAACCGTCCGGTAGGAAAGAGTGGAATCGAGGAAGCGGCAGAACTTCGCAAGATGGTTAAGAAGAATGAAAAGACTTCAATGATTGCTGATGGTATTGAGCGAGCTGAGATGAGAAAAGATATGAAAAAGTTTATGAAAGGATTTTAAGATACATTGTGTTTGATGGTTGAATTGATTGGGTAGTGACTTTCAATTCTAGAAGAGGGATTAAGTTCCCTCTTTTTTTTAACATTATATGTTAAATTGATGTTGATTTAATGTCAATTATTTTTAGTTAACTATTTGATTATCAGTACTACTGTTAATAATGTTAATTTTAACCCTAATTTATAGAAATAAAAAAATAATAATAAAGGGGAATATATATATATATAGTAGGGCGGACTAAAAGTAACATTTGCGTATTAAAAAATATGTTTTATATTTGCAGTAAATTAAATCAAATACAAAATGAATCAATCAGGTTACACTCCTAAGGAGTTACATTTCTCAGAAGAAGGCAGAACAAAGTTGTTTAATGGTCTAGAGAAAATCACTAACGCAGTACAGAGCACTCTTGGGCCTCAAGGACACACAGTGCTTATCGAATCACAAGAACATTTATCGGGAATGACCGTTACTAAGGATGGAGTCACAGTGGCTAAGTCTATTAGCTTGCTTGACCCTGTGGAGAATCTTGCAGTCAGAATAGTAAAGGAGGCTGCGGAGAAGACTGCTGTGTCTGCGGGTGATGGAACTACAACAGCTATTGTGTTGTCTAACGCCTTGGTTCGAAATGGAGATAGTATGATTAAGGCATCTGATAATAAGACGGAGGTTTTCAGACAGCTTGTAAAGGCTACTGAGGGTGTTATTAAAAACCTCAAGAAGATGAGCAAGCCCGTAACTAATAAGACGTTGACTAGTGTGGCAACTATATCGGCTAATAACGACTCGTTTATAGGAGGTGTAATAGCTAATGTCTATAAAGAAGTAGGTAAGGATGGTATTGTTACAGTTGAACGCTCACAAACCCCTGATACGTATTTTGAGACCACAAAGGGTGTTAAGGTAGATAGAGGATATTCATCTAACTTATTTGTAAACAACCATAAGAAGGATGAGTGTATCTTTGAGGATGTGAATATATTGGTTAGTGACGCTGAGATAAATAACATACTACAGATTGAGAATGTGTTAAAGCCAATTATACAGGAAGGGAGTAAGCTATTAATCATTGCACCTTGTTCAACTAACGTAATTAACACGTTGTCGGCTAATGTTATGAAGAATGGGCTTAAGGTTTGTTGTGTTCAGCCGCCGAACTTTGGTTACAAGCAGCACGAGTTAATGAATGATATTGCATTATCTGTTGGTGCTACTTACTATAGTGAGAAGACGGGTGATGATTTAAGTTTAATTATGCCAAGTGATTTAGGTAAAGCTAAGAAGGTTATAGTTGATAGAGACTCTACAATCATTGTGAAGGATGAGTCTGTTGTTTCTCAGCAGGATATAGATGGTAGGGTTGAGCAGTTATACTCAGCACAGCTTTTATCTAAGACAAAGGATGAGAAGGAATTTATACAATCAAGGATAGCGTCTCTAACCGGCGGTGTTGGAGTGATATACGTTGGTGGTCAGACTGAACTAGAGCATAAAGAGTTATATGACAGAGTTGATGATGCAGTGTGTGCTGTACGTTCAGCTACTCACGAAGGTATACTTCCGGGTGGAGGTGTAGCTCTTTATAAACAAGCTACGTACATAGAGGATGACAGCTATGGGATTGCGGGAAAGATTTTAGCGAAAGCACTTCGTGCTCCTTTGTTACAGATATTTTCTAATGCAGGCTTAGAGTTATCTGATGAAGTAAAGGAGAAGCTTATGTATGATGACTCTAACTATGGAATGAATGTAAAGAATGGTGAGTGGGGAGATATGTATAAGATGGGTGTTATAGACCCAATGAAAGTTACAAAGAACGCACTTCAAAATGCTGTGTCAGTAGCTGTCACTCTTTTAAGTACTAACGCTATTGTTACGATGGCACGAAGTTATGAGACAAAATAAGTTATGGTATCAAACATTATAATTACATTAGCAGCGATTTCATTGTATATTATTTACATTAATGTATTTGTAGATAAGGATGACAAGTAGTTTATCAGTAGTAATTAAAGCTATAAAAGATGCGTGGAATAATATCAAAAGCTTTGCGAGCGTCAATCAAGAAAGGCCTACCATTAAGCGTTGTTCAAAGGTATCTAAAGATAAAGCACAAAATTGCAGCAACTGCAACTGTCCTAAATAATCGTGTAAAAAATCTAGATGGGCAATAAAGATAAGAAGCCACCGAGAGGGAACGTAAAGTTTAACATAACCTTATCGGACGAGCAAAAGAAAGCAAAGGAGAACATAATGAATCACGCCTACAGTTTTATTGTAGGGAAAGCAGGCTCAGGTAAGACTCTCTTAGCGGTCCAAGTGGCGTTAGATTTATTTTTCAAAAGGCAGTATGACAAGATAATAATCACACGCCCTACAGTAGCCACTGAGGATAACGGGTTCTTACCCGGTGATGAGAAGGAGAAGCTCGAGCCTTGGCTTGTACCTATTATGTCAAATATGCGGAAGGTTTATAATAAGCCTGAGAAGATAGCGAAGATGGTAGAGCAGGAGGAGATTGAGCTTGTGTCTCTTGCACACTTCAGAGGTAGGACATTTGACAACGCTGTTGTTATAGTAGATGAGTTTCAGAACCTAACCAAGCCACAATTAAGGATGGCTTTAGGTAGGCTCGGTCGAAACTCAATAATGATATTCTGCGGAGACAATCAGCAGATTGACTTAGGGTCGTCTCTAAACTCAGCTATTGATGATGTTCATAAGATTAAGGATAGCAATCACGTGTTCAAGGTAATCCTAGAGGACAACCATAGACACCAAGCAATAAACGATGTACTAAAACTTTTAACAGGATATTAAATGAAGCCAATAGGAAAATATATAGCAATCAAAGAAATCAAGGAAGAGGTAAAAACTAAGTCGGGTCTTTTATTATCGGGTGATGATGTTGATGGTATACGTTACAAGAAAGCTAATGTAGCTGAATCAGGTACAGACGTGAATGTAATCAACAAGGGTGACACGATATACTACGATAGCAGAGCCGGTTACTCTATGTTTATTGAGAGTGAGCAGTTTACGATTATTCAGGAGCACGATGTTGTTGTTGTCGTGTAGCAGCGTTCATCTCTTTAATAAAATTCCTATACACCTTATCGGTATATTTTACATTCTTAGCAAACATAGGGTTGCCTGATAAACTAGTAGGTATCTCTTCACCGCTTAACTTATTGTAGATTGACGTGCATACTCTTTTACTTTTGTATGAGAGGACGTATACTGTTTTTGTTGGGCCACATCTTTTTCTAAAGACCTGTATCCACCCATCACGTAGCAATCTTTTAAATCTACCCTTATCCCAACTTAGCAGTTCATCAAACTCATCAAACTTTGCTTTACCAAAGTAACCTTCTGAGTTTAAGAAGAGTATTACATCTAGGTCACCTTGCGATAGATTGTACTTGGCTTTTATGAAGTATCTTATTACACGCCAATACTTTAAGTAGTCATTATTCATTCGATTAAATTTTGTAGATTTGTAGGAACAAAAGTAGCACAAAATAATTTGCTATCTTTGTAGAAACAAAAAAAACATTATGAAAAAGCAAGGTTACAATTCAAGGTTAGACGAATCATTAGGAGCTAAGAACGGAAAGAAGTCTCAGTCAATGAAGTCAAGAAGAGATGAGTCGAAGGCTATGTCTAAGAAAGATTACGGTCACGCTTATGGTGGAGACCACTCAATGTCATACGAGCACCAATGTATTAAAGGTGGTAAAGTAGGAGCACATTTAAGTTCTATAATCAAAAAGTAATGGCTAAGTATAAAAGAGATTTAGGTAAGCCATTAGCTGAAACACCTCAAGAGACCCCGAAGAAGCAATCTTCTTTTGGTGTCCTTAAGTCGGATGCTAATAAGCCTAAGATGACCGGCCCTAAGATGCAAAATAAACCAACCTTTACAGAGAACGGTATCACATATACTTGGGATAGAAAGAACTCTGTTTACAGAGGGAACTTAGGCGGTAAATAACCTTTAAGTATAAGTAAAATGGAATCAAAAGGATTAGGAGACTCCGTAGAAAAGTTTACTAAAGCAACAGGGATAAAGGCTGTTGTTGAGAAAGTTGCTAAAGCTGTCGGTAAAGAAGACTGCGGTTGCGGTAAAAGAAAGGATACATTAAATAGGGTTTTCCCATACAATAAAGATAATAAGTAATGGCATATCAAAAATTACAAGCAGGTAGATTCTTAAATGTTATCCCTAGCGATACTGTTAATATACCAAATATAGCAGCAGTTACTCAAACGGGAACAAGCACTTCCGGTACTAATAATAAACTTACTGATACTAGTGGCGACTTTATAAATAAAGGTGTAGCTGTAGGTGATATTATATATGCCGGAGCAGTTGCGGCAACAGTAACAGCTATTGATAGTGCTACTGTACTTAGCACTTCAGCTACTATTCCAACGAACACAGCTTATACTGTATACTCTCAAGCTAATAACCCTCAGAACGGATGTGCTTTATATTGCGGAGGTTCAGGCGACATTACTGTTGTTAACACTTCAGGTGATGTTGTTACATTTAAAGCTATCCCTACCGGAATGTTTATACCGCTAAACTCTGTTATTAGAGTTAACTCTACAAACACAGACGCTACATTCATTATAGCTCTTTGGTAGGTTATGATAAATATTATTGGTAATATAATATTAAGCTCAACCCTAGCAGTTGTTAATCTAATAGCCGGTATAGTTACCTCCGGACTAAAGATGTGGCTACCTTTCGAAAAAAGCGAGAGACTTGGGGGAACTCAAATATCTCCTGATAAATCGGGTAACTCAAACAACGCTACTCTATATACAGGTAAGTGTCTTGAATTTAATGGTACTACAGATTATGTTGATTTAGGCTTACAATCAAACCCTGCAACAAATATGACCTTTGCTTGTTGGTTAAACCCTATTATATCAGCTAGTTCATCGAACCAATCTATAATAGATTATGGTAAATTTAATGTTTGGCTTAATGACAATGACACTCTAGTTGTCTATACAAACACAGGTGGAGCAGGAGTTAATTACACAATATCAGATTTAAACAATAAATGGTCTAGGCTCGTAGTATCAGTAAGTGGAACAACAACGTCAGTTTATATTGATGGTACTTTTATACAGAGTAAAACAACAACTGCATTATCAGGTACTGCTAATACTTCCGTTATTGGTAGAGAAGGAACAACTAAATATTACAAGGGTAAGCTTTCAGATTTACAAATTTGGGATATAGCTTGGGCACAAGCTGATGTAACCTTTGACTACAACAATCCTCAGCATCTTGTTACTGACAATTCTGCTTCAAGTATTGCCTTATCCAACCTTAAAGGTTATTGGCATTTGAGCGAGGGTAATGGTAATGTTGCATTTAATAGCGGAGTCCCTTTGGGTTCTGAGCTTATTCCTGATGGCGACTTTCCTTTAGGAACAACTGAATGGGCTAGTAGTACAGGTGCAGGAACATTTGGTGATGGTTACTTTGAATTTATTAATTCTAGAGGTGCAGGGGTAATTTTAACTAGTAGTAGTACAGACCCTGTACCGGACCCTACCTCAATTATATTATTTACATATACTATATATGATGTGGCAACAGGTGATGCAATTAGTGTGAGAGTTAAAGAGCCTATAGGAAGTGTTGCTATTTCTAAACCGCCTCCAAGCGGAATTAGAACTGATGCAAACGGTACTTATACTTTCATTTACACCGGTGGTGGAGCTTCAAACCGCCCTACATTTGAGGTGCTTGCGGCTAGTGATGATTTTAAATTGACTAATGTTTCGGCAAAAGTAATTTCTGTCGGCAAAATTTTAGGAGGCTCTTGGGAAACAGCAGAATCTACAATGCCGCAATTAGGTATGATGGATTGGAATAAGTTGTCAAACTTAAATTATTATTTAGCATCTCCTTTAACTCAGAATTCTAATATTGATGTTACTTTAATATCAAACCCTAATGACCCTTCTAAAGACATTACGGGTAACCCTGTTCGACTTAGAGAGCATAGTTTAAATTTAGATGGTTCGGGTTATGCTGAGGTGGCTGATTCTACTTCTATTAATCCTACAGATGCTATAACTGTTGAGTGTTGGGTTTATTGGGACGCATCTTCTGATTCAGGTTTGGTCGCAAAGTGGACTTCAGGTATTAACCAAGATTATATGCTGTATAAACAATCAGCTACACAATTTGATTTTTACATTGGGGCTCAAAATAAAAGATGTAATACTGCTTTAAGTAATGGTTGGAATTATATAGTAGGTACTTACGATAAAACTCATATGAAGGTTTATCTTAATGGTGATTTAGATGCAACATTAGCACATACATCAGCAATACCTAATACCGTACAAGTTTTAGAAATAGGAAGATATAACAATCAAGCTTCTTTTTCTTACTCTGAACGAATTGATGATGCAAGGTTATACGACATAGCATTATCAGCAGAGGAAGTAGAGCAAAACTACAATGCAGGATTACCTGCACATACTACATCATCATCATTTAGTGATGACTTCTCATCAGATTACGGATTATAAATAAATAGAAATGGCAAAACGAGATTATAAAAGCTCAACATTAAGAAACGGATATAAATCCTTGGTAGGAACAAACAGAGATACAAAAGTTTCTGTAGCTTCAGGAGATAAACGAACTAGAGCTGAGCTATTAGATTCTATCGAGGACTTGTTTCAAGGTGGAGAGAACACTATTACTCCTGAAGATTTACGAGCAGTATTAACTATGATAGTTTTATCTAGTAAAAATTCTAGTGACGATAGATAAATTTATTTGTTTAAATAAAGTATATATTTAGATATGAGAGGAAATGTATTTTTGTGTTTAAACGACGCAACTTTTAATAGCTTAATACCGGATGAGTTAATAAGTAGCTATGGTATACCTGAGTATGACGAAGAGGGTATTCAAAACGGTGTTATTCACCCAACCTTCAAAGAGCTTGGTGAAAGCAATGGAGGTAAGTTTGGGGCTAATCCAATGATAAGGGTAGATGATGTTGAGTACTATATAGTACAGCTTGAAGCATCTTGGCTTAAAGGAGAGTTATCTTCTTTAATTAAATTGGGCGAGGGTAAGTCTTATCCTAGTAATAGTTTAATGACTAACTCAGAGGCTTCTAAATTTTGTTCAGATAATCAAACTGATATTATATAATATGTGGACTAGCTCAGCGACATTTAAGTGCGTAAGTATAAAATATTTATGGATAGCAAAAGAAAAGCATCAGCGATAAAAAGGGCGGGAGTCTCAGGCCTTAATAAGCCAAAGCGAACTCCTAGTCACCCAAAGAAATCACATATCGTTGTCACTAACTGTAATGGTAAGGTGAAGACAATACGGTTTGGTGAGCAGGGAGCAAAGACAGCCGGAGCTCCTAAAAAAGGTGAGGGCTCAAAGATGAGTGCAAAAAGGCGTTCGTTTAAAGCACGTCACGCAAAGAATATAGCTAAGGGTAAATGTTCTGCTGCGTATTGGGCGGATAAAGCAAAGTGGTAAGATGGATAAGGATGTCATAAAAAATATAGCAGTAAACGGAGCTGCAATAGGAGTTAGCTTAACAGAGGTTGAGCAATTTTTAAGATTAACTGCTTTAGTTATAGGTTTAGCTTATACAATATATAATTTCTATACAACGTATAAATCTAACAATATTAAGTAATGAATTTTTTTTATAAACTAAATAACCCAAAAATTGCCTACATTTTATTTTGGGCTTTAATGGTTATGCCATATGTGGTTGGATTTATAGTAGTAACACATTAATAAGTTATGAGGTTAAGTAAAAATTTTTTATTGTCTGAATTTACAAATAGTAATACAGCTAAAAGATTAGACATAGATAATGAGCCGACTAAAAAACATCTACGTAATTTGCAGCGTGCTGTTGACTTTCTTTTACAACCTCTTCGTGACGCTATTGGTCCTATCAGGGTTAGTAGTGGTTATCGTTCCAAAGCACTTAATCGTGCTATTGGTGGGAGTTCTAAGTCGCAGCATTGCAAAGGTGAAGCTTTGGATTTACAGTATTGGGAAAACGGAGTGATGGACAATAAAGCTATCTATGATTGGATACTAGAGTCAGGTATAGAGTTTGACCAAATGATTAACGAGTTTGATTTTTCTTGGATACATATATCTTTAGTTAAGAATGGTAATAGAAAGCAGGTACTTGAAGCGTTTAAAGACGAAGATGGTGATGTTAAATACAGATACGCAGATGTTTAAAAATATACTAGGTAGTTTATTAGGTCAAGCCACAGAGATTATAGATGAGGTTGTAACGACAGATGAGGAGCGTTTAGCTTTAAAGCAAAAGCTTGAGGAGGTTGTTCAGAACCACGAGAAGGAGATGTATGCTTTAGAGGTTGAGGATAGAAAAAGTGCACGCTCAATGTTTAGCGATGACAATATAATACAAAAAGCTCTTGCTATTATATTTACAACAGCTTACTTCTTTTTATCTTACACGATGTTTAAATACTTCGTAATGAATACGCTTGAGTTGTCTGATTATGAAATAGGATTTATAAGTACAGTCTTTGGAGCTATGTCTAGTAAGGTAAATACTATAGTAGACTTTTTCTTTGGAGGTTCATCTAAGAAATAATTCCTATCTTTGTAGGAAACTAAATCTAATCAAATGGCAAATTTAACAAAAGAAGAGTTAGAGACTCTTCAAGGTTCATTAAAAGAATTCAATAAGTGCAAGATGCAGTTAGGTGAAACAGTCCTACAGCAGCACGCTCTTATAGGAAAGATGTCAGCTCTTAAAGAGCAGTCAGCACAAGAGGAAAGAAAGTTAATAGATAAATACGGTAAAGATTCTGTCATCAATATTGAGACAGGAGAAATAAAACCACCTGAAAAGAAATAGTTATGCCAAAAATAAGTACATACGCAACAACAACTCCTGCACTTGATGATAAGTTAATAGGGAGTGACGCTAACGCAACGCCTGCTAACTCAACAAAAAACTTTACCCTAGGTGATGCTCTAACTCTTTTTAATGGTAATGCGGTTCCTGCGTCAGCTACAGCCGCAGGCGTTAAGGGTCAAATAGCTTTAAACGCAACTCATTTGTACGTATGCACGGATACTAATGTTTGGAAGAGAGTAGCTATAGCTACATTCTAAAGCTATGGATATTCGTAAAATATCTGTAGGCCCGGATTATAAGTCAGGTGCAATGCACTACTTAGTTGGTCAGGAGATACTAGGAGCGTCGCATAAAATACATTTAATTCAGTATGACAAACAATCTATATCCTATAAGATTTGGATACAACGTGAGGATGTTATAGTTTTGTGGAAAGAGTTTAACTCTAGTATGCCAATTTCAATCGAATACAATATAAACTTTTAGAATGAGTTACGAAGACGATTTTATAAAAGACTCTGCATCTAGAGCAGAGGAGTCTAAAAAAGACACTTTAGATTCTTGGATAGTTGACCTAGAAGAAAAAGAACAGCCCGAGGCTTGCAGTATAGATGACGAGGACTGTGAAGCGTGCGGGTCATAATGAAGTCCCCATTTAATTTTATAGTAAGACCTATTGAGGGTAAGCGATATACTAACACTAAAGATATTGGTGGTATGGAGTTTATTGTTAATACCTCAGAGGAAGAGCATAAGTTTTCTAATAGGCAGGCTACAGTGGTTGAGACCCCTGTAGGATATGAAGGCCCTGTAAGTATAGGTGATATTCTTTTAGTTCACCACAATGTGTTTAAGTTCTACAACGACATAAAAGGTAGACGTAAGAGTGGTAAGAGTTATTTTAAGGATGATTTATTTTTTGTAGATAACGACCAATTCTATTTGTATAAAAAAGATGGAAGTTGGAATAGCCACGATAGATTTTGTTTTGTAAAACCTATAGATAAGCTAGATAGCTTTATGGATAAGGCTTGTAAGTATGAGCCTCTTATGGGTGATATGGTATATTCGAATGATTACTTAAAGTCTCAAGGCGTGCAAAATGGTGACAGGGTTTTCTTTACACCTGACAGCGAGTATGAGTTTACAATTGATGATGAGGTTTTATACAGAGTATTTGACCATCAGATAACTATGAAGGTTTAATGTTTGGAATAATTGACCAAGTACTACCTAACCCTAAAGATTATGTAAGAGAAGTTTTAAGTAACTCTTTTATAGATGTCTCTGATGGAGTCAATGTGTTTAAAGGAATACAGCCTAGAAGTAACGATGAGTTTGAAAAAAAAGTATTGGATATATTTACAGGTTATGAAGTAGCTTTTAATTTTATACGTCAATCTCCTTATCTTCAAGATGAGCCTAATTATTTACACAGTGATGAGATGATGGGTGATATTACAGTTCTTTTTTATTTAAACGAAAGGTACCCTGAAGGTGCGGGAACAACAGTCTATATTCCTAATGATATAAAAGTTATTGATTATAAGTTTAATAGAATGTGTTGGTTTGACTCTAAAGAATTGCATTCTAGAAATATAAAAGAAAACTTTGGAGTTGATTATGAGGCAAGATTAGTTCAAGTAATGTTTTTAAAAAAAATATAATGGACTCTACAGAGTTAAGGAAAGAAATTATAGATGCGGGTTATAAAGCTGTTAAGCAACTAATAAAGGTTGCTAAAGAGGATATTATAAAGCCTGACCCTGAGGATGATTTAGCTGCTGATAAATTAAAAAATGCAGCAGCGTCTAAGAAGTTATCTATATTCGATGCATTTGAGATACTTAAACGTATTGATAACGAGCAAGACAACTTAAACATAGAGGCTCAAGGGCCTAAGAGAACAGATACTAAACAAGGATTTGCAGAACGAAGGTCAAAATAACTTATACAGAGTAGTTGAGGATTATATTCCTAAAGGGCCACTAAAGAAAAAGAATAGCGGTAGAAGTTGGTTGTATGGATACAACGAACAATACGACTTTATAAATATATCTAAGACCGGGCAGGTAGGTGAGGTGGTAGAAATATCAGGATTAAAGATAGGATTACCTTCAAGAGCTGAATCAATACCGCAAAGACATAAAACTAAATCGCTTCAGTATTGGGAGCGAGCAGAGTTCCCAAAAGAATTACAAAAGATAAACTCAATATTTCAATGGAATGAGATGCCTGCTGCTTTCAAGGATAGGTGGGTTGACTATATTGAGACTGAATTTGACAGAAGGGAGGACGGTTATTGGTTTATGAATAAAGGGGAGCCTACGTATATTACGGGGTCTCATTATATGTATCTGCAATGGACTAGCATTGATGTTGGTTACCCTGACTATCGTGAGGCTAACAGAATCTTTTTTATTTTTTGGGAAGCGTGTAAAGCTGATAAGCGTTCTTTTGGGATGACTTACTTAAAGATAAGACGTTCAGGTTTTTCTTTTATGGGGTCGTCAGAGGCTGTTAATACAGGTACACTAGCAAAAGATTCTAGAGTAGGTATATTATCTAAAACCGGTTCGGATGCTAAAAAGATGTTTACAGATAAGGTAGTTCCCATCAACGGTAGGCTTCCTTTCTTCTTTAAGCCGATTATGGATGGTATGGATAAACCAAAGACTGAATTAGCTTTTAGAATTCCTGCATCTAAAATTACAAAGAAGAATATGTACGACATTGAAGCTGAAGAGCTTGAAGGTTTGGATACTACAATAGATTGGAAGAATACGGATGATAACTCGTATGATGGTGAAAAGCTATTGCTTCTAGTACACGATGAAAGCGGGAAGTGGATTAAGCCAAACAACATATTAAACAATTGGCGTGTAACAAAAACTTGTCTACGTTTGGGTAGTAAGATTATTGGTAAGTGTATGATGGGTTCAACATCAAACGCATTATCTAAGGGTGGGGATAACTTTAAAAAGCTGTACGAAGATTCGAACGTAGGTAGCAGAAATGCAAACGGTCAGACTAAAAGTGGGATGTATGCATTGTTTATACCTATGGAGTGGAATATGGAAGGCTTTATAGATAGATATGGAATGCCTGTGTTTAAAAAACCTGCAAACCCAATCGAAGGCGTGGATGGTGAAATGATTAATAATGGGGCTGTAGATTATTGGACCGCAGAGGTAGACTCTTTAAAAAGTGATGCTGACGCGTTAAATGAATTTTATAGACAATTCCCACGTACTGAGTCTCACGCATTTAGAGATGAGAGTAAGTCTTCTTTATTTAATCTAACTAAGATATATCAACAGATAGATTATAACGATTCATTAATAATGGAGCACCACGTAACACGTGGGTCATTTCATTGGAAGGATGGTCAGAAAGACACTCAAGTTATATTTAGTCCTGATACTCGAGGAAGATTCTTAGTAAGTTGGGTTCCAAATAAAAACTTACAGAATAACATCATAACAAAAAGAGGAATGAAGTATCCCGGGAATGAACACATAGGTTCGTTTGGATGTGACTCGTATGATATATCAGGAACGGTTGGAGGTAAGGGGTCTAACGGTTCTCTTCACGGGCTAACTAAGTTTAATATGGATGAAGCTCCAAGTAGTGAGTTTTTCTTAGAGTATATCGCAAGGCCTCAGACGGCTGAGATATTTTTTGAAGAGGTTCTTATGGCTTGCATATTTTATGGTATGCCAATATTATGTGAAAACAATAAACCTAGATTATTGTATCACTTTAAAAATAGAGGTTACAGAGGTTATTCAATGAACAGACCTGACAAGCAGTTTAACAAACTCTCTAGAACAGAGAAAGAGCTAGGGGGAATACCTAACTCATCTGAGGATGTTAAGCAGTCTCACGCATCTGCAATTGAATCTTACATTGAAAAGCATATCGGTTTAGATATAAATAACAACTACAGAGATTCGGACGAGATGGGTACAATGCCATTTGCTAAAACTCTAGAGGATTGGGCTAAGTTTGATATTAACAACAGAACTAAGTTTGATGCCTCTATAAGCTCAGGGCTAGCTATAATGGCAAACCAAAAGCACACCTACCTTCCGGAGCAAAAAGAGTCAAAAATAAGTATTACCTTTGGGAGATATAATAACAAGGGGTCAATCAGTGAATTTTTAAGATAGATGAAAGAGGTAAATATAAATATTACGGCTGCAGGATTTCCTAGTCAATTTGTTTCTGACGCTGAAAAAGCTACAGACGAGTTTGGATTACAGATAGGTCAAGCCATTCAGTATGAATGGTTTAAGAAAGACTCTAGCAACTGTAAGTTTTACGACCAACAAAGAGATTTTAGGAGACTACGTTTGTATGCAAGAGGCGAGCAGTCAATTGCTAAATATAAAAACGAGCTTGCTGTAGATGGAGATTTATCTTATCTTAATTTAGATTGGACTCCTGTACCTATACTCCCTAAGTTTGTAGATATCGTTGTTAACGGTATGTCTGATAGGTTGTTTAAGGTTAGTGCGTATGCTGAAGATGCTATGTCTCAAGATAAGCGTAGTAAGTTTCAGGATATGATACAAGGGCAGATGGCTGCCAAAGAAGTTCTTACGACTATACAGGAGAACACAGGTATGAATCCATTTACTATGGACCCTGATGATTTACCTGAAAATGATGAGGAGCTTTCGCTGTATATGAACCTCAACTATAAACCTGCTATTGAGATAGCAGAAGAGGAAGCTATAAATACTTTGCTTGCTGAAAATGAATACGTTGACCTACGTAAAAGATTCGACTATGACCTTACAGTAATTGGGATTGGTGTAGCAAAGCACGAGTTCCTTCCGGGTTCAGGAGTTAAAGTTAGCTATGTAGACCCTGCAAATGTAGTTTATAGCTACACTGAAGACCCTCACTTTAAAGACTGTTTTTATTGGGGAGAGATAAAGACCCTACCTATAATAGAGTTAATGAAGATAGACCCTTCTTTAACTAATGATGACCTACAGCAAATATCAAAGTATAGTCAGAGTTGGTATGACTATTATAACACAGCACAGATGTTCCAAGATAATATATTCTCTAGGGACTCTGCTACACTATTATACTTTAACTATAAGACCACAAAAAAGATTGTATACAAAAAGAAGGTGTACGATAATGGTGGTTCTAAGATGATTGAGAAAGACGACCAATTTAATCCACCACAAGAGATGATGGAGGAGGGGAAGTTTGAAAAGGTCGAAAAGACTATTGATGTGTGGTACGATGGCGTAATGGTTATGGGTACTAATATAATATTAAAGTGGGAGCTTGCTGAGAATATGGTTCGACCTAAGTCAGCTAGTCAACACGCTATACCAAACTATGTAGCTGTAGCCCCAAGAATGTATAAGGGTGTGATTGAGTCATTAGTTAGAAGGATGATTCCTTTTGCTGATTTAATTCAGATGACTCACTTAAAACTACAGCAAGTTATATCTAAGGTTGTCCCTGATGGTGTTTATATAGATGCAGACGGATTAAATGAAGTTGACTTAGGTACGGGTAATGCTTATAACCCTGAAGACGCTTTACGTTTATACTTCCAAACAGGTAGTGTAATAGGTAGAAGTTATACGCAGGATGGTGAGTACAATCAAGGTAAAGTTCCTATCCAACAGCTTACATCAAATTCGGGGGCTAGTAAAACGCAGATGCTTATAGGGAACTATAACCATTACTTAGGGATGATACGTGCGGTAACGGGGTTAAATGAAGCTAGAGATGGTTCAACTCCTGACCCTAACTCATTGGTAGGTGTACAGAAGTTAGCAGCTTTAAATTCTAATACAGCTACAAGACATATACTAGACGCAAGTTTATTTATGTACAGAAGTTTAGCTCAAGCTTTAACATATAGAGTTTCGGATATTTTAGAGTACGCAGACTTTAAAGATGAGTTCGCTAATCAGATAGGTAAATACAATGTCGGTATTCTTAAAGAGATTAATGAGTTGTATATATATGACTTTGGTATATTTATAGAGGTATCTCCTGATGAGGAGGAGCGAGCTCAATTAGAGCAGAACATACAAATGGCTCTATCTAAGGGTGATATAAATCTAGAGGATGCAATTGATATTAGAGAACTTAGAAACCTTAAGGTTGCTAATCAACTTCTTAAAGTTAAACGTATCAAGAAGCAGGAGCGTGATGAAAAGATGGCTATGCAGAAACAAGCCATTACAGCTCAGCAACAAATTAAGTCACAACAACTTGCAGCTCAAACAGCTATGCAGAAGATACAAGCTGAAACTCAAGCCAAGATGCAGATTAAGCAAGCAGAAGTTGCATTTGATATTCAGAAGATGAATAACGAGGCACAGCTTAAGGCTACCCTTATGGATAAAGAGTTTGACTTTAATATGCGTCTTAGAGATATATCTGAGAATGCATTACAGAGCAGAGAGACTCAACGTGAAGACGCAAAGAGTTCTCGTATAAGTCAACAGAATACTGAGCAGAGTAAGTTAATATCTCAAAGAAAAAACAATCTACCTCCTATGACGTTTGAATCTAATGAGGATAGCTTGGATGGTTTTGATTTGTCTGAATTTTCACCTAGATAGATATGGCTACAAAAGGAAGAACAAAAGGAAATAAGATATGCCCTGCAGGAATAGCTTGGGCTAAAAAAACTTTTGATAGATACCCTTCAGCATATGCAAATATGGCTGCAAGTAAGTATTGTAAAGACCCTAACTACGCTAAAAGCTCTAAAAAATAAAACTATGGCATTTAAGATACATATGATGTACAAAGGTAAGCAAGCTATTAAAGCCCTTACAAATAAAGACCATTTGTCTTTAAAGAAAAGAGGTTTCTCACACACAAAACCTAAGCCAAAAACAAAACCAAAGTATTAATGGGTGAGTTAAAAAAGTGGAGAGACGAGAAGTGGGTTCGTATTGGAACAGATGGTTCTATTAAGGGAGCTTGCGGTACAAGTGAGAATAAAAAAAATCCTGATAGATGTCTACCATTAGCTAAAGCTAATAGTATGACTAAAGCTGAAAGAGCAGCTACAGCAAAAAAGAAAAAGAAAAGCGGACGAACAAAACAGTTTGTATCTAATACTAAGGCAGGAAAGGTCACGTCTAGGTACGCTTAAATTGTATTAATTAATTGTTTAACTTTGCATAAAATCAAATCAAATGGAAATTAAAGTAAGAGCAGTAGACGATATAGAAGAGAAATCTGTAGCACAAGTCGAAGAAGAATTATTAGAAAAGCACGAAGAGCAGTTTGACGATTCAACACCTAAAGAAGAAGTTGTTGAGCAAGTAGTAGAGACTACTGAATCCGAAGGCTTAACTGAGGAGCAAGTTCTTTCACATATTAAGAATAGATATAATAAGGAGATTACATCTATGGATGAGCTTTTTGCTGAGAGAGAATCTCAAGAAGAGTTGCCTGAAGATGTTGCTGCTTATTTTAAATATAAAAAAGAAACAGGACGTGGGATAAGTGATTACGTTAAGTTACAACGTAATTTTGATGAAGCGAATCCTGACGCTTTGCTACGTGACTACCTTAAGGCTACGGAGACAGCTCTTGACGATGATGACATACAGTCATTAATGGATGAGTACTCCTACGATGCAGACTTAGATGATGAGTCGGATATTAAGAAAGTCAAAGTAGCAAAGAAAAAAGCTATTGCTAAAGCTAAAAACTATTTTGTTGAGCAACAAGAGAAATACAAGCAACCCCTTGAGTCAAGGCCGGAAGCTGTCTCTGAGAGCGAGAAGGAACAGTACAATGCTTACAAGCAATATTTAAACGAGGCTGCAACGCAGCAAGAGGAGACTAAACGAAAGTCTGAGTGGTTTACACAAAAGACTAACGAAGTTTTCAACAATGAGTTCAAAGGTTTTGAGTTCAATATTGGAGAAGACAAAGTTACGTATAGTACGGGTAGTGCAGAAGAAACTAAGAAGTCACATTTATCACCTATGAACTTTGTTAACAAGTATCTAGATGATAACGGACTAATGAAAGACGCTGCAGGATACCATAAAGCGTTAGCGGTTGCAATGAACCCTGAGAAGTTTGCTCAGTATTTTTATGAGCAGGGTAAGGCAAATGCCACAGAGGATGTAATGAGGAAGACTAAGAATATCAATATGACAACTCGTAACACTCCTGAGGTATCGTCTAAATCAGGAACACAGTATAAGTCTTTAAGTAATGACTCGGGTCGCGGCTTAAAGATTAGGAGTATTAAAAGAAAATAAATTTTAAAAATTAGAAAAAATGGCAGGTTCAGTACAAGGAACACCGGGCTTTGATTTACAGCCAAGTTCGGAGCAGGTTGCTTTAAGTAGCAACTATATTACAGATTTTAATTTCTTAAATCAGTATCTACCTGATACTTATGAGAAGGAATTTGAGCGTTACGGGAATCGTACCGTAGCATCTTTTTTACGTTTAGTAGGAGCAGAGATGCCTTCTAACTCTGACCTTATCAAATGGGCGGAACAAGGTCGTTTACACACTAAGTATGTTGATGTTACTTGTGCGGCAGGTGCAGCAGCAGGAAGTGCGGTTTGGACTATTAACGATACTTTAGTACCGGGCGGCGGAAGCGTTGCTGTACGTGTAGGTCAAACAGTTATGTTAACTAGAAACACAGGAGGTAAAAACCTTAAAGCTGTAGTGACTAATGTAAATACGGCAACGGGAGCGGTTACTCTTGCTTACTATGGAGCAAACCACACACCTGTTGCTACTGATAAGTATACAATGTTTATCTACGGTTCTGAGTTCAAGAAAGGAACAGGAGGAATGGTAGGTTCTTTAGAAGCTGATGACGTATTCTTTGAGAATAAGCCAATTATCTTAAAAGATAAGTACGCAGTATCAGGTTCTGATATGGCTCAGATTGGATGGGTTGAAGTAACTACTGAGAATGGAGCGAACGGATACCTTTGGTACTTGAAATCAGAGCACGAAACTCGTTTACGTTTTGACGACTACTTAGAGACAGCTATGTTAGAAGCAGTTCCTGCAGCAGCAACTTCAGGTGCAGCAAAAGAGTTTGGTAATACAGGTGGTACGGATGGACAAGGTGGTTCTGAAGGTGTATTCTACTCTGTAAGCCAACGTGGAAATGTATGGTCAGGAGGTAACCCTAATGTATTAGGTGACTTTGACGCAATCATCCAACGTCTTGATAAGCAAGGTGCAATTGAGGAGAACGTAATGTTCGTTGACCGTCAGTTTGGATTCGATATTGATGATATGTTAGCAGCACAAAACTCTTACGGAGCAGGTGGTACTTCATATGGTTTATTTGACAACGACCAAGAGATGGCGTTAAACTTAGGATTCACAGGATTCCGAAGAGGTTATGACTTTTACAAGTCTGATTGGAAATACTTGAATGACCCAACTATGCGTGGTGGTTTACCAACAGGTGTAGGTTCAGGTCGAATTAACGGGATGTTAGTTCCTGCAGGTTCAACTTCAGTATATGACCAAATCTTAGGTAAGAACGCTAAGCGTCCTTTCTTACACGTACGTTACAGAGCTTCACAAACTGAAGACAGACGTTACAAGACTTGGATTACAGGTTCAGCAGGTGGTGCAGCTACTTCTGACTTGGATGCAATGGAAGTTAACTTCTTGTCTGAGAGAGCTGTATGTACTTTAGGTGCAAACAACTTCTTCTTATTCCAAGAGTAGTAGATTATAAAAGGAGTCTGTTCGAACAGACTCCTTTTACTTTTTTTAAATTCAAATTAAATTCAAATGAAAAAAACAGTAGAGTACGTAGATAAGCAGTACAAGCTATTAGGTGAAGATGCACCTTTATCGTTTATGCTTGCTTCAAGAAATTCAAGAAGATTCCCATTACTATGGTTTGATGAGGAGAAGGGTGAGCAAAGAGCACTTCGATACGCAAGAAACCAACAGAGTCCATTCGAGGACGAGCAAGATGGCAACGCAATACTAGAGCCAATTGTATTTGAGGATGGGTTTTTAACGGTTCCAAAATCAAACCAATCATTACAGAAGTTTTTAGAATTACATCCCGCAAAGGATGTTAAGTACTCTTTAGTTGATAAGACAAAAGAAGCTACTGAGATTTTAGAGGACTTAAACTTAGAGGCTGACGCATTGATTGCAGCTCGTGAGTTAAACATAGACCAAATAGAAGCGGTTACTCGTGTAGCTTTTGGTACTGACCCTAGCACAATTACATCATCTGAACTTCGTAGAGATATTTTATTATTTGCTAAGCAAAATCCTATGGCGTTTTTAGAGGTTGTAAACGATTCATCTTTACAGGTTGACTCAATGATACAATCATTCTTTGATAAAGGCTTATTAGCTTTTAGAAAGAATAAGAAAGAGGTATTCTTTAACACTCCTACTAATAAGAAGCGTATGCTTGTTGTTCCGTACGGAGAAGACCCACTGTATGTGGTTTCTTCATACCTTCAGAGCGATGATGGTTTAGAGGTTCTAGAGTTTCTCGAAAAAGTCGCAGAGACTAAGTAGTAAAAATGGAGGCAGAAATGCTTCCTTTTTTTTTGCTATCTTTGTTTCATTATTAATCATCTAATTTTTTAAACGATGGAAAAATATTTAAAAATTTCTACATCTTCAAGACCTGCGGCGAATCCTTATCAGTTAGTGTCTTGCTCGAATGTAGCTCACGTATACTCTGCAAGTGCAACAGCAACTTCAACTAGAGTAGATTACACTGATGGTACTACTGCTACAATAGCTCACGTTGCAGCAGTCGGGTTTGATGTAAGGGATGCTATCTCTGACGCTATTATAGCGGCAAGACAAACCTCTTGGACTCAAATAGAATACTTAGTAGATATGCCAAAAGTGGCAACAGGAATAACCTTAGCATAACTTAAGAAAATGGAAAAATTTATAAAACTAGCCGTGACAGGTTCAGGGACGCAGACATTAAGTTTGTCTAATGTAAAAATGATTATTGGTAACGGAACTACAAGTACAATTGTTCATTATCTTGGGGGAGCAAAAGCTACCTTAACTAATAATTCTGATACTAGTTTTACTTTAGAGAATCAATTACAGAATACTATGACAGCTTTATATGAAAAGTCGTGGACTAGTAATCAAGATACTATTACACCTGTTGTAGCAGTGTCGGCAATCGCAGTAACATAAGATTATGGCAAAGTATTTAGGGATACCCTTGAAACTAACAGGCGGAACGACAGTGACTCCAACCTACGGTAATGTAGACTTGATAACTAATGGAGATTTTGATACTGATAGTGATTGGACAAAAGAAGGTACGTGGACTATTGGTGGTGGTGTTGCTAATAGAACAGCTCAAAATTCAGATTTTGAAATATTACAAGCTTTTACTTCTAACAACACTAAAACTTGGCTTGTATCATTTGAGCTTAAAACTAGAACAGGAGGTGGTGTTGGAGTAAGATTAAACGGAGGCTCTGTTGCAACATATTATACTACACCCGCTGTTTATACTGAGGTTTTAACCGGAGGAGGTACAGCAACACATTTAATTATTCAAGCAAACGGCACGTTTGCAGGTACAGTAGATAATGTATCTGTAACAGAGGTATCACTAGGTAATTACCTTCAAGTAGTTGGTGGTGACTTTTTGACGACTTGTAAGGTTGGGGACTTAGTATTTAATACTACAGATAAAACTGAGGCGGTTATTGTGCAAGTTCTTGATAATAATACATTGTTACTATCTAATGATAGCCTTTCAACTGCAGGAGATGTATTCTCTATATTTGCAAGTAACGGCGATACAAGAGGTAATCAGATTCTTAAGATAGATAACTACATTATTTCTGAGTATGACGAGGCGACAAGTGCAGCTAATGCATCATCATTTTGGTTTGCTGCAGGCCCTCAAGCCGACAAGGTTACTCTAACACAGCTTAACAACGCAGTAAATACATACTTTGTGGCTGACGTGATTGAGAGATTTGTTCAGAGATTGAACGCTCAGTCAGCAACAGCTAGTAGGTTAGATATTCCGCTTGATGAGTTTAGAGACCATAAATATAATCAGGTGTTGACAACAACAGCTATAACACTTTCATAAGATGGCAAATTTTTTAAAACTAAATAAATCATACTTGGGACCTGAGGTCCTAAGTAATGGTTCTTTTAATGGGTATGGCCCTGAAAAAGTAACAAACGGTGATTTTGCTACTAATATAGACGGGTGGACTGCAAAAGACTCTAGTATAGCTTACGACAACGGAAAGTTAAAAGTAACGAGTCCTGTAAATCAATCCGCCGGAGCTTTTCAAAACATTGGTTTAGTTGTGGGTGGGCAGTATGAAGTGACTATTACTATGCAAATTTTATCGGGACCTAATGGTAATATAGGTTTTATAACTTCAACAGCAGGAGGTACAAGCCAATCACCCGTTTATAAAGGAGCGGCTTTAGTTAGTGGTGGACCGGCTGTTACAGAAACCTTTACATTTACACCGGGGGGTGCAGGCGGTGAAGTAAGTATCCAACCTCAAGTTTACGCACAAAGCGTTTATACTATTGATAATATATCTGTAAAACAAACAGGTATTCAAGAGCTTGTAACTAATGGATTTTTTACTAATGTAGCAGGAAATACCGTTGTTACTACTTTATCTCAGTGGACAGCAGGTAGCCCTAATCTCGTAACAGCAACAATTACAAATAATGTTCTTACGTGTACCTCAAATGCAAATAATCAGCACGTGCTTTTACAGCTACCTACTGTGGTAGGGACTGAATATAAATTTAATATTAAAAATATAACGGGTGGGGCTGCAAATTCAATTAATGTAAATAACGGAAGTGCTGCTTTTGCAATAGACACTACAGGTGGTTCTGCAGATGCCACATTTACAGCATTGCAAACAACAACTAACATAGTGTTTTATGCAGGTGATAGAGTAGGTGCAGATACAACTACCTACAGTAACATCTCTTTACAACCAACCAATCAGTTTGCTTATGGGTATGAAAGGGATGCTTCTAATTCTAGTAACGCAGGTGGTATAAACTCTGTATTTAATTTCTCAGATAAAACGCTTAAGTTTACTGCGCAAAGCACAAGTGATACTGTTATTAAAGTGTCAGGAGATGTAACGACTGCAAATGAGGAGTATCTTATCAAGATTGACGTAGAGTCAATATCAGGTGATTGTGATTTAATTTGGTTTAATGGTAATGCTTTTGATTCTATCGCAATAACCGTAGGTGAGAATGAATATAGATATAAGAAAATAGGCTCAAGTCTTAATATATTCTTTGGTATCAAAGGTGAGGTGGGCTCATCGTTTACACTTAATAGCGTATCATTACAAGAGGTTGTAAATCAACCAAAACTAATTGGAGTTGATAATATATCAATGGTAAGCGCACCAACAGTTAACACTGTTAAGATAAACAATGGACTTACTGATGGAGCCGACACGCTTACTATAACATATGTAGGGGCATCTGCATCTTCAAAAGTACAGATGAGGAACTTCTTCCAAGACAGCATTATTAGTTTAGCTAATGGAAATAATACTGATGAGGTTTTAGAAATAACTCCTCCGGTGCTTATAACTGATATAGTTGCAAGCTAATACAGCAAGCAAATAAACTACTAAAGAGCTCTTTTATAGGGCTCTTTTTTTTTGCGTATATTTGTGAAAAGATTTTAAGATGATAGATACAGTAAGAAATACAGTCCTTGCTATACTTAATAAGAATAACTACGGATACTTATCCCCATCAGACTTTAACCTATATGCACAGCAAGCTCAGTTAGAGATATTTGAGGATTACTTTTACCAATACAACACACAGATTAACTTAGAAAATGCACGCAGGTCAGGAACTGAGTATGCTGATTTATCTAAAGGTATACTCGAGGTCATTGATTTATTTTCTAAAACAGCGTCGTTAACTCAAGCTACAGCTAACACCAACACATACACAATGCCTTCAGATTACTATCTAATCAATAGAGTTATGTATGGAAGCACTGAAGTGGAGAGAGTGAGTCAAAGTAAAATCTCAATGCTCAACGCCTCTATACTTACAGCTCCAAGCTTAGACTTTCCTGCGTATACTACCGAAGCCGCTAAAATGACGGTGTATCCTGCTACAATTAATGGAGCTTCAGATATATCGTCTCAGTACGTTAGATATCCTTTAACACCAAAGTGGACTTACAATACAGCGTTAGTAGCACAAGGCCCTGTATTTAACCAATCGGCTGCTGATTATCAAGACTTTGAGTTACCACTTGACAACTTAAATGATTTAGTTGTAAAGATATGTCAGTACGCAGGTGTTGAAATACGTGAGACGATGGTGGTGCAATACTCACAGGCAGAAGAACAACAAAATAACCTACAACAATAATGGCATATATATCTCAGTATCAGTACTACGAAAACTCAGGAGCAAATCCTGAGGATGCTAATTGGGGTTCATACCAATACGTTAGCTTGAAAGATATCGTTAACAATTTTATGTTAATGTATCAAGGCAACCACTCTTTAGTTAATAACGAGGAGCGTTATAAGATTCTATTCCACGCGAAACGTGCAGTACAAGAACTTAATTACGATGCGTTTAAAGAGATTAAAGCTTTACAGTTAAATGTTGATGACGCTGTACGTATTGTTCTTCCTGCGGACTATGTTAATTGGGTTCGTGTGTCATTATATGAGAATGGTGTATTATATCCAATGACTGAGAATATTCAGTTAACATCAGCACAAGCATACCTACAAGATAACAATGATAAAATACTATTTGACGAGGCAGGTAATGTACTAAAACCTCAGTTCTCTCCAATTGATATTGATAGAATCAAAGGTACTAAAAAGACTATATACTTAAACGAGAATAGTGCATATAACAACGCAGAGGGTTATTGCTGTGATGGGATGTGGTACTTTGATTTTGCAATAGGGGCTCGCTATGGGCTTAATACAGAGACAGCTAATGCTAACCCTACCTTTAGAATAGATGCGAAGGCAGGTGTTATTAATTTTGACTCTACAATGTCAGGTAAAAGCGTTATAGTTGAGTATGTATCTGACGGTATGGAAGGCGGTGACAATTCGCTAGTAACAGTTAATAAATTATTTGAGGAGTTTGTCTATTCGTATATCCAATACTCTATACTAGATAGTAAACTAGGTGTACAAGAATACGTTATAAATAGAGCAAGAAAAAAGAAGTCAGCACTTCTACGTAATGCTAAAATAAGAATTAGTAATATTCATCCGGGTAGATTACTTATGAATATGAGAGGACAAAACAAGTGGATTAAGTAGTATGGCTAATAGCAAAAGGAATTTTATAGCAGGTAAAATGAACAAGTCACTTGATGAGAGACTTGTACCTAACGGTCAGTACGTTGACGCAATGAATGTACGACTCGGCTCTACAGAGGATTCGGAAATTGGTTCTGTTGAAAACTCAAAAGGGAACGAGCTTTTAACTACAATTAATTTAGGTCTTTTTGATGGTAGTGAGCGTGACTTAACTAATAGTGCTAGATGTATAGGTGCTTTCGAGGATGGAGCAAATGAAACTATATATTGGTTTATACACGATAGTGGTCAGTCTGCTGTATCTACAGGTAAAGCCGACCTGATAGTATCATTTAATATTAATACTTTAAGCACTGAGTACCACGTGATTAGTTTTAAAAATGCTAATGACGCTACTAACACTACTTTAAATTTTAACCCTGCATACTTAATTACCGAGGTGAATAAGGTGGATAATTTATTATTCTTTACAGACAACTATAATCCTCCTAGAAAAATAAATGTAAACAAAAACTACGAATACCCTACCTCTTTAACGGGTAACGATTTATTTTCTGAAGATGATTTACTAGTGGTTGTTAAACCACCTCATCAAGCTCCTTTAGTTACAGGTGTAACCACGGGCGGAACTGAAACTTTTTTAGAAGATAAATTTCTATGCTTTGGTTATAGATATAAGTATGAGGATGATGAGTACTCAGCCACATCTATATTTACAAACCCTGTGTTTAATACCAAGCCGTTTTTTTTATCTACTGAAACGAATCTTAATGAAGGTATGGTTAACTCATTTAACACTGCTACCATTAATTTTAATTCAGGAGGTAAAAGAGTTACTGATATAGAGATATTATTTAAAGACTCAGACTCTTCAGATATAAAAATTATCGAATCCCTAAATAAATCTAACTTAGGGTATTTAGATAATCAAACATATAACTATTCGTTTACAGATAATAAAATATTTACAGTTCTTTCTAGCGGAGAAATTCTAAGATTATACGACAATGTTCCTTTGTTAGCCAAAACACAAACATTAATGGGTAATCGTATTATGTATGGTAACTATGTTGATGGCTATAACTTAACTAGAAATGGGTTAAATACTAGGCTTGATTACTTTACAGAGGTTGACTCACAATCTCTTGGGGTCGCTAAGATTACTACATCCCCGACTATAAGTGATACTAATTACACTATAAATGGTTCTAATACATCTAAAGGGTTGGTAAGTATAGACTTATCAGATATAAATGATGAGTTAGTTGCAGGCTCTACTTTAAGCTTTAACTTTAGAGTAAGCAATAAAGATGGTACTAATTTCACAGGAACACCAACACCAAAGCCATCTACTTCAAATCAAAACATTGATATGGGGTTTAGTTATACTCTACCGCAGAACTTTAACAGCGTTAGCGAACTTATTAGTAGTACTGACTTTCAGTCTAAGATAGGTACATCTTCAAATATCAAAACAACATCAGCTACTTTTTGTGATGGCACTACATTTACTGACACGTTTAATTGTCAGTTATTAAGTACCTTAGAAAACCCTGCAGGTGCAGATTACCATAAATATAAAAGTGGTATAACAGCAGTGAATGAGCCGATAACAGCACAAGTACTTAATAGCACATTCCTTTTTATAAAGGTTGTAGCTATGGCTTATACATCAAACCCTAGCAGCCCTACAGCAGCTAATACAGTGTATGAGTATTATGACATAAGTGCTGCAAACTTTTCATTTCAGAAAATTACAAGCCCATTAAGCTTACATAGTAATAGAGGATATGAGGTTGGGATTGTTTATATGGACGATTTCAATAGAGCTACTACAGCTTTAGTTAGCCCTAACAACACGGTCAGAGTTCCTTGCTCACAAAGCGTTAATCAAAATAAAATAAAAGTTACTATACCAACTACTCAGCTTGCGCCTGACTTTGCTACACGATATAAGTTTGTAATTAAACCTGACGCTGACAAGTACGAGACTATCTATTCTAGGTTCTACTTTACAGACACTAGCGATAGCCACACATACTTTTTGCTAGAGGGTGAGAATATAGCAAAGGTTGAAGAGGGTGATGTGTATAATGTAAAGCGAGACGCTTTTGGTGCTTTAAATAGCTGCGTAACGGCTACGGTTTTAGAGAAAAAAACTCAAGCCGCTGACTTTATCACGGGAATTCCTGCTCCATCAGGCACTTATATGAAGATGCTAGCTAATAACTTTTCTGTTGCCACGATACTTAATTCAGAGATACTTCCCGGACAGCAAATTGCGGAGCAAAACTCAGGGGGTGAAAATGTAACTTTAGAGTACGACGGCTTTAGTACTGCTAGTGGTGCAAGTTTTACTGTTAATAACATACCTGCGGGTTCTAAGATTAGAATAAATCTTGACCTATACAGAAATAAGCAAACAGCTTTTCTTGGGATTGGAGGATGTGAGCGTAGAAGCTACACTTTTGAAAAAGAGTTTATTTCACCTGTCGCTTATGATAATATTATTGATTGGTGGAATGGAGAGAATATAGGAGACCTTATAGATACAGGAGATAAAGACCCTTCAAGTATAAATAATTTTTACGATTCAAACCTTGCTACTACGCAAGCAGATATAGATGCCTTTAAAAATGCGGCATCTTTTAGTACAAATAGATACCAATGGTATAACAAAGCTAATGAAATAAAGTTTTTAATATCAGGTACTCAGTCTTGTGCGGGTAGCGGAGGTGATGCTAAGATAAGAGCTACATTTGAAATATTCAGAGCTAACACTATACTAGCATTTGAAACAGAACCGTCTGAAGCTTTACCTGACGTTTGGTATGAAGGACAAGATTCATACCCTATTGATACTACTAATGGACACCACCTTGATGGGGGTAATTTTGCTAATTCAGAAGACCAAGACCAATCAGCTACTCAGCCTGCAATATTATTTTTAAACTTTGCTAACTGTTTTACATTTGGTAATGGAGTTGAAAGTTATAGCATACAAGATTCTATAAAAGGAAGCGAGATGGTTATGGGTAATCGTGTAACTACGGTTGCTGAGCAGGACTATAAAAGAGCTCACAGAAAAAGCGATATAACATATAGCGGTATATATAACGATGAGACAAACTTAAATAGACTAAATGAATTTAATTTAGGTTTAGCTAATTTTAAGTCACTTGAGAATTCTTTTGGCCCTATAAACAAAATGTTTGCTCGTGAGACTGACATACTTGTTTTGCAAGAGGATAAAATCTCATACGTTCTATCGGGTAAAAACTTATTATCAGATGCGTCCGGAGGTAATGTCCTTACATCTGTGCCTGAGGTCTTAGGTAAACAAGTAGCTAGGATTGAAGACTTTGGTATTAGCGATAACACTGAAAGCTTTACATCTTATGGTTCTGACAAGTTTTTTACAGATGCTAAAAGAGCTGCTGTTATACAATTAAAAGGAAGTAGTGCTTCAAATGAACAGCTTAATGTTATATCTGAGTTTGGTATGCGTAGTTGGTTTAGAGATTTATTTAAAGATAGCTTTAGTACTCAAAAGCTAGGAGCGTACGACCCGTATATGAATGAATACGTACTATCTAGCAACGATATTTTAGTGCCGACAGTTGATGAGTGTATCCCTTGTGGTCAACGACAATCATTTCTTTTAAAAGAAAGTAGTGTTAGTTACTGCGTAGATATGCCTACAACAATAGGGGATGTTAAGATAGATTTCTCTGTTCCCGCTACAACACCGGTAACCCTTAAGGTTGAATGGGATGGTGTTGTGCAGCATAACGCAGCAATATCCGGTAGCGGTGTGGTTAATGCATTTACAAAAAACAAACAACTACCGTCTAAGTATAATGTAACTTTAACTCAAATTGGAGGGAAGGACTCTGACTTTAATATAACATCTAGATGCCCTGAAGGTTCACCATTAAAAGTTGTTGATATTGTTCTAACAAATAATGATGACGCAACAAAAAGCATTCACCATAATTGGGAATACTTTGGAGGTGTTGCTCAGTCAGTATCTCCTGATGAGGTTGTTAATTTTGGAGTTAACGCAAGGGATAGTGTGTTTTCATCTTATTACCAAGTTCTTGACGGGTTTCAAGGCGACGGTGCTATACCAATAAAGGGTAACCTATTAACGATGAAGACTAACAAATACTCAACTGACAATTATTCTGTTGAATCATCTAATAGGTTTATGTATTTAACAACAGATACCTTGTATCCGAATACTAAGGTAGGTTTAAATTCATTGTTAACAGCTATTAAAAGTGGTTCAACCACACTAACACCAACTACTAGTGGCATAACTAGCTTAGCCTCATTTACTGTACCTAACTCAACTTACACTTATCTGTATTTAGTTTGGGATTTAAGGCTTAAGCCGTTATCATTGATTTGTCAAAAAATAGGCTCTGAAACCACTTCCATTTTACAGGAAGCTTGCTGTGATTGTAGCTGTACCGCTACTAACACAGAGTATCGTATACGTAATAACAGTAGTACAACTCTAACCATAACATACCAAAATACTAGTGGAGCTAAAGCAGCGGCTTCGCTTGCAGGTGGTTTAAGAGATATAACTATTTGCTCTCAGCAGTATCCTAGAATAACTCCTCCGTCAAGTGACGTGACGGTAATAGTAACAGATTGTGATTGTTCTTAATTTATGGCAAACTTTATAGACTTATATATAAATGCAGACACACTAGCGAACGCTACTGCAGTTTTTACTGACGCTCAAATGACAACGCTAGCAGCCAACGGATACTACTCTGATGGTGTTACCACTAGGTATCAATCAGCTACAGGCTTAGGCTCTGCGGTTGCTTGCCCTGATTGTCCGGTTGGGTGTGAAAATGATGTAATATTTGCTATGCCTGATTCAATTCCCGGGCAATTAAGTGGTGAGGTAACTACCGGAACTGCTGCGGGTGCGATTAAGATTGAAATAAATGGAGTTTCTAGCAACCCCATAGGTGTTGACATTATCTTTAATAGTGCGCACTATAATACATTTTCATCTAATTTAGATACTAATTATACTAGCGCAATAGCAGCTCCAAACGCTAACATAAAATCTTATTTTTGGGCTGCAAGTGGTGGAACTACAGGTTGCTCTAATTGGACATCAGGGAATACTAATTTTCCTATCTACCACTACAACCCAACGCTAAGTACTTGGTATAACTCAGGAACTACAACCTCTATAACAACAACTAACAAGCTCACTACAAGTCTAGCTGCAGGTATGGCGGGTAAGCTTATAACTTATGTTCCTAAAACCACAGCAGGGGCTCAATCATTACTTATTGACTTCGCTGTTGTTTGTGGTACATCAAAAACAGGCCCCTCCCTTTCTGTTGGATGCCCTACAACTTTAAAAAATATATCTACATCAGCTCAAACGGGTAATCCTGTAGACGCCTGCGCTGAATCAAGCTTAGGAAGCACTGCATATATAGGGCCGGTGTCTTCAACTACAGATAATGTTTTAGCTATAAAGGATTGGGTTTTTTCTGATGCCAATGGAGCCACGAAGCTAACTAATGGTTATTATAAAGCGGCGGGAGCTAATTTAAATGGAGTGTCAGCAGATAATGGTTCATTCAGAGTTATAAACGGAATAGTAACTGAAATACAAGCTTGTTAAGATGGCAAATTATACAATAACTTACAGTGAAGGGTCTAAAGGATTCCCTTCATTTTATAGCTACTTCCCTGACTATATGATAGGAATGAATAACTATTTATATTCATTTAATAAAGGTCAGCTATATAGACATAACACCAACGATACACGTAATAGCTATTACGGGACCACGTATGCATCTACTATAAAGACTGTTATAAATGAAATGCCTTTAGATAACAAGCTATTTAAAACGCTTAATCTTGAGTCTACTGACGCGTGGTCTGCCGAACTACTTACAGATGTAGCGGCTCAGTCAAGCTCTATAACTAACACTTCGTTTGTAAAGAAAGAGGGTAATTACTTTGCGTATGTGCGAACTAATGGCGTAACGGGAGGAGGTGCATTAACCGAGTCTGACTTTAAGTCACGAGCTAATGGTGGTGTTGGTGTAACTGCAGGGGCAAGTACAAGTTCGAATGCATATCTAATTACGTTTAGCCCCAATGTAGTCCTTCAGACTCAAATGTCTATTGGTGATGCTATATACGCAGGGTCAGGCTCTACTTTAACTTTTGTAGGTTTACTTACAGGTGTAACTACAACCTCACTCTTGAATCTTATTTCCACAGATAAAACAGGAACCCTCCCAAGTACAAATGATTTCGTTATGTACTTTAAGAATGCACAGGCTGAATCTCTTGGAGTGATGGGACATTATGCTGAGGTAACGCTCACGCTTCCTAACACAGTTACTACAGCAAGTGAGCTCTTTGCTATTGAGTCTGAGCTAATGAAAAGTTATCCTTAAAATTTAGTATCTTTGCTACTAAATGAAATTTAATACAACTCCACTGCAGCACGAAGATTATGACAACATCCTTAAGGGGTGGTGGCAGGATTGGGGATGGGTAGCTCCTAGTAGAGATTTCCTACCTCAAGATGGTCAGGGTGGCATAATGGTTTGGGATGGTGATACACCTGTATGTGCAGGTTTTTTGTACAACACCAACTCAAAAGTAGCGTGGGTGGATTGGATTATATCAAACAAAGGTTATAAGGAATCACGTAAAGAAGCGTTGTCAATATTGATACAGACATTAACATCAGTTGCAAAGAGCCTAGATAATAAGTTCGCTTATGCACTTATAAAGCATAACGGACTTATTGGTGTTTATGAGCAGCAGGGTTATACTACGGGAGATTCGTACAATAAAGAAATGATTAAAACATTATAATATGGGTATAGCTACAGGAACAGCAATTGCGTTAGGAATAAGTGCGGTAGGAACAGGGGCTAGTTTTGTTCAAGCAGGAAAACAAAATAGACTTGCTAAAGACGCTCAAACTGCAGCAGATAAAGCATTTAAAGATGCTGAAGCTCAGCTTGATGTCAATTACTTTGAGCAGCTTGGAATCAGTAAGACTCCTTACGAAAACCAAAGAAATGCAATAACACAGGCAAGTGCTCAAGCTATGGAGGTAGCTAAAGAATCAGATAGAGGTGGTGCCGCTACTGCAGGTAGGGTACTTGCTCAATCAAACTTAGCACAGCAAAATATCACTGACCAACAAACTAAAGACTTAGAGGCTTTAAATAAATTGGTCGCTACCGAGGAATCTAAGTTAGGAACATCAAGAGCTAACTTATCTTTATCTCAGGCTGAAGGTGCGGGTATAGCTTCCGCACAAGCACAAAACGCAGCTAATCAATCTATAGCTCAAGGGATTCAAGGTATAGGTAATATGGCTATGATGGGATTAGAAGCGTCAGAGTTGTATGGTTCTGACGGTACGGTAGACACCAATAATACTGATAGTTTTGGAGTGTTTGCTAGCGATGCCAACCCATACCCACAGGTCGTGCCTTCTCAGAATATGTTCTTGCCTGCGAATCAAACACCACAGTATTTTCAAATGCAAGATGCTTTAATGTATAACGGGCTATTTGGTCCTAATAAATAAAATTAATGGCTAAATCATATTACGGACAAAGTAAAAGACCTGTTGTTGAAGGTGTTGATTGGGGGCAGATTAGCACTGACCTTAGTGCTAAGTTAATAGCTGAAGATAAAAGACGAGAGGATTTAAAGATAAAACTTGATGAGGAGTCACGTGATTATATGCGTGAGTTTAATGACACCCCTCAGGGTCAGCACGATGGTGCTAATAAAAGGATGTCTAGGTTTGCTAATGACGCTTCAATGTATATGCTTGACTTAGACAAGAAACTTAAATCAGGTCAGCTACCTCTTAGGGAGTACAACGCAATGCGTGCAAACCTTA
>Ga0209337_1000382_pt1 | contig 35420 bp, 33 predicted proteins | sample LinPmetageLP53_FD_184044 | JGI IMG/M metagenome (GOLD analysis project Ga0209337, IMG submission 184044) | Marine viral communities from the Pacific Ocean - LP-53 (SPAdes) (version 2) | ecosystem: Environmental > Aquatic > Marine > Oceanic | place: Pacific Ocean | collected 2010-02-08
TAATGTCCCCGTACTCGGGGTCAAGAACTACATCAAGCAGTGCTTGGTAGGTGGTGCGGGAAAAGCCCCACCAGCGAACGCCTTTGTCCTCTTCGCCACGGACGACGATGGGAGCGAACACTCGCATCTTAGGCCAGAAGCGTTTTGCTGCTTCCTTCGAGCCGTCAGTGCCTTCGTTCCAAAGACTGGTTCCCCACTCTGCAATTGGATCAGGATCGCCATTAGTTCGTGGACTGAGGACGGTAGTCTTACCTTCGGCACCCATGCCGTAATGGTAATACGCCTCAAAGAATGGATCGCCGTTTGGCGGGCATACTAGTCGCAACTGGTGCGTGCCCTCGTCTGGCTTCCAAAAGTTTTCTGAGGAGTCTCCTCCTCTGGTCGTAAGAGCAGCGTGCTTTGCTCTCATCTTGCTCAAGTCAATACCCATTGTATTTCTCCTTTACTGGTTAGTTGACCGTAAACACATCATACCACACAAAGGGCCTGTGTATAGTGTTTTCTTTTTTTAATTTGTTTCCTAAGAAAAAGGAGGGGCTTAGACCCCTCCTTTTAATGGCTGTGCATTATGATGTATGAAATTAACTAATTAATTTCAATTACCAGTGGCTGGACTTGGTCCTTCCTAGGTATAGTAACAGATAGTAGACCATTGTGAAAATCTGCTGTGCAACCCTTTAAGTCAAGGTTGCTATCATAATTTACAAAAGTCTTCTGAAAGCTTCTCCGGGCAATACGGCGGTTGGTATCACCTTCGGCGGCAGCCTCCGCCCTTACAGTCAAGCTGCTCTTCTCTGGTTGGACTTCAATTGTTAAATCTTCTTTACTGAAGCCTGCAAGGGCGAATTCGATGGTTGTACTACCATCTTCATTAGAGAAAATATCTGCGACAGGATATCCCTGCGTTGATTTTCTTGCTAGTGAATTAAAGTCTTCGAAAATTTCATCGAAGATGTTTCTCCCAAGTAGACTTGGGGTGTTATATCTTGCTAAATTACTCATGTTGTTTCCTCCTTTGGATAAGCAAGGTTATTATGTATGACTCCCGAAGGCAGTCAAGATCGCAAGCACTGCACAGCCACTTGCTATCTGTATATAAATATACACTAAAAATGCTATTAGTAAAGTTTTTTATTCTTCAGCGGGAGGTTCTTCAATTTGAAAAATCTTAGCTACCTTTATTTTGTGTACCTGTAGTTCGTCTTTTGAGGTCAACAGGATACTCTCTCTATACTTCTCCCAGTCTAATTTTAGATGCTTTCCCGTCTCGCCGTTGTTATCATTGGCAACAGCCTTGTTCAGAGCGTTTATGGTGTAAAGAGTGTTTGTGAGCTTTTTCCTGTGAATCCTCATAGTGAATAACCGAGGATTCAAAGAGGACGAATTGCCTTTAATAATGGCGTTATATGTTAGTATTTTTTTAGAACTATCTTCTTCGTATTCGAATAGGAAAATATACTTGTTACTTAAATCCATCGTATCTACAATACGATGCACTTCTTCTGTGATTTGCTGATCTGCGTCTTCTGATTCTGCTGTAATAAATGAGGCTAATAAAAAGCCTCTGGATTGCTGTTTCATAATGTATCCCATACCTCCGAGGCAGCGTGTTCTCTAACTCTTATTATATAGTTACGAACGTACCATTTCTTCAATAGAGGTAGGCTTGTCTAATATTTTAAAATTTCTGTATTTCTTTCGTATAGGCCACGCATAGAACCATTGGCTCCTCAAACGTCGTGGAATAAACAGAAAAGCTAGTATTAACTTCGGGCTCCGACAATGACTTTGTTTGGGTTTTTATGTCCCTCATCAGCGCTCCATCCTCCTCCAGATAAGAAGAAGGTATACCATAATAATAATGAATATCTTGCGCACCGTTTAGGGCAGATAAGTATTTTACGTCTGCATCAACCTTTAATGCGGAGACACCAAAAGTAGCAATTCGGCATATTTTATCTGGTTCAATGCTGTTGCTAATAACTGGCTCTGTATGATTGAAATAATTAACCATTGCCACAGTTGAGGCTATCAAATTACTAACACTTCTCTCAAAATCCTTAATGGATACATCGCCGACCATATCCTCCACCGCCGAGCGATCAATAAAATAAATTCTCTCGAAAAGTCCACTGCGAGCATATTGTTGTAAAATATTGTGCACTATCCTATCATCACGAAGCTGAGTTTTAGAGCACATACTTCTGTCTGGGGATATGTAAAGGATACTAACCTTTGATCCCTTTAGCTGCTCCAGAACTGTCAAGGCCATACCTGTCATTGGTTCGCCGCCTCCTAGAACAAGCACAACATCATCTCCCTCTCTGACACTCCGAAGATATATTGCTAGATCTTCGCCGTCGGCAGCCTCTTCATAGGACTGTATATCCGCCCGTGCCTCAACAACATAATTACCCTTCGTTGGCAACCCTGAACCTATTTTATATACCCTGTACTCAGGGTATTCTGAAAACTCTTCGGCAACACTACAGCCGGTAGCTCCAAGACCTATAACTTTTTCCATATTATATCGATACCTCCTTTAGCATAGCTAAATTATGTCCCTTACAGATATTTATCTTGAACTCACCAAATTTTGTTGATGACATTAGTTTTTTTATGTCACCCAAAAGGTGTTCATCCTCGATCGAAAAATCAAGAACAATAGCGTCATGAATAATACAAGATATTTTTGATTTTGCTCCGAGGGCTCCCAAAAGGTGGTTTATCTTTAGGGCTTGAAGGAGTGTCAGTTCCGCAGTGGTTGACTGTATAATATAATTCAAAGCATGATGCTCATCAACATCCTTAATTTCCTTGCGGTAACAAGTATAGACACTTTTACCGTCCCAGTACTTATCCAAGATAGCTTCTTTGTTGTAGAACCCCCTTAAGATCTTACCCTCGTCACTGCGTGCTGACGCAGCAGAACCATAAAGCCAAGCAAAAAAAGCGGTCTTCACTCTGTCCCTATCTTGCGTTCCACCGAAAACCTCAGTCTGGTGGAACAGGTGAATATCTTGTTCCGGCTGGGGCTTGTTAAGTAAACCCATCATCACCCGAGCCTCGGCTCCGTTAAAATCTAGTTCTAAAAAATAATCATTATGTGGCACTACCACATCACGCATTTCTTTTCTGAGGGTTAAGACCGGAAAAGAACTTGGTCTCGTCGTAAGTCGGCCTGTCTTTGTACCAAATTGATTATATTTAATACAACCTGAAGATCTGGCTATGCTCTCCGCAAATTGTTTTGTTTTATTCCCAGACATATAAACATTCAGGCGTTGATGATCGAGCTTTAATGGACTGTTGGAGATGTCTTCCAACATCTGACAGACTTTAAGTAGAAAGTCATACCGCTCTGGTCTTTTATAATTCTTAATCACATAATCTGTAATTCGGTTCTTTACCTCGCAGAGTTCAACAAGGAACCTTTTAGGGGTCAAGTCATAGATGCAGTGTTCGTCACAGTTAACGTTGGCAATCTTAAGCGAGCGGGTAAAAGCAGACAAACGATCAGAGACATCATTCCAATCATCGAGCAAATATTCTGGGACTACTTGCTCGATTGTTTTATCTTGGATATATAAATTTGCATACTCTATGGACTCACGCCCCCGAAGATAAGACGAATATTTCCAAGTCTTTGATAGGTTATCAGGAAAGCTTTCATCATCAAAGATAAGCTTTCCATCACAATAAATACCAACACACTCAGATTTGTCATCAAGACCTTGGAATAACAATATGTACTTCTTTCTCTAGTAACTATCTACAATAATATCAGATACTGACTCTACCGTCAAGCCAGATAAACTGTACGGACCAATATATTTTTCTTGTGCATATCTTAGAGCCTGATTATACTTCGCCGCTTCAGAGCCAGAAGATGCATCATACACAGCCAGTATAAATTTTATATCTTTTTTGGCATCTTTTATAGTTTTTTCGTTATTTCTTTCGGCTCTTCTTGAATTGTAAAATGACTTAAGAGCCCACTTAGCTCTATACTGTCCGTTTACTTGAGAAAAAACATCTTCAGGAGCAGGCTGTCGTCGGAATAAGATTCTTCTCGCAGTGTCACAATTAGGCACATTTCCAATCGAGCGGGCATGTGTGGACAAGACTGGGAAATTCTGTGCATACGTGTTGTAAAAAGCTAACATATAAGAAGCTATAATCTCCATATCTCGTGTCCAAGTTTCTTGGTAGGATACCTTAAACATGATTTCAAAAACTTTTTCATTATTTGCTTGGTTTTTTATCTCTTGGTATTCTTCGTATCCCGGCCTATACGATAAGCCGTTTCCAGATGGATAGACATTCAGATGTCTCTTAACCCTACTGAATCCTTCTATTAAAGAAAAGCCATAGTAATCCGGTAAATTAGTATCTTTTGGTATGACTTCGTCACAATCATCTAGATCATTTTTATTATCAAATGAAGCATTTGCGATTGGTATACCATGCATATATTCTTGCATCGCAGGGTTTGAAACATTGGCGACAAGACGCCAAGGTATATTCCTATCAATAGAAAATCCATATTGAGATGCAACTTTTGCAGCTAATTCAAAATTTGCATCTTTAAATTTCTCAGCCTTGTTAGCATCATCATCATAATCATCACCACTAATTTCTATGGCAAGCCCTGTATTTAAGACCGAAGAATATATACCCTCGATGAAGCCAGAAAAAGTCAAAGAACCATTTGGATATAAAACAGCCTCTGAAAACTCTGTAAACGCATTCATGAAAGATCCAATACTTCTCACCCTGTTGGAGTTTCTAACATCAGATAAATAATTTTCTACGAAAGAAACATAAACGCTATCTAGCATGTAGCCATGATAAGCTGATTGACAACTTTCGTAAGCCTTGTGGATTTGTGGTGCTGCCCAAGGACTGTCCCTGTGTACTATGTTATTATTGGCCAACTCTCTCATTTTTTCTGCAAAATCTCTCCACGCATCAGCGACGAATCCCATAGCATAGAAAGCCTCACTCGATTTCGAATATCTAAGTGGCTTTAGTCTTTCTTGGAGAGGATAAACAGCATTTCCAAAAGTGTTGATTTTTCCATAAAATTGGTCAGCGCCCCAAGTATCGAAAAAGTTCTCTACGAGACCGTCATAAAAAACAGCCTCTCTATAAAAAACTCTCTCTTGGTGGACATCCTTAGATGTGGAACTATTAGAAGCGTTTGGGAAATATCCCGGAAAATCCTGAGGATTTGTTCTTGCCTGTGTCATAGTTATCTGCCCTCATTAGGGTTAAATACACGAGAATGCTGAAAATAACAATTAAGCGTAGTCTGGAATCGACCCGGAGCTATATCGTTTGATACACGATAAACCCTGTAATAACCACCTAGTTGTAGCATATCTGCTGCGGCTGTACCGATCGCCATTTCCGCATTAACATAAATAAGTGAACCATTTCTAAAAAGTGTGTTACCAACCATGGTTATATCTACGTCTTGTGGTAAAATTAATACATTTGCTTGTCGGGAAGTAGAGGCTGCCCTTTCGATGTTCATCTCTCGCATCATACTTAGATTTTTTGTGGCAAAATTGAACTGTTTTGCTATTCCTGCGTCTGCGCCGACAAACAGATGATAGATGCCATCTTTTGAATCCTCAACAACATCACCCTTCCTCTCCTTAGACATGTTCTTTGCAAAAAAGATAAGGAAATTGTCTAATGGTGCGTCTTTCAGGACCGACCTTCTGTTGGATCCGTTAAACATACGCTTCATCTGTTGTTGGCTAAAAAATTGTTTAGGCGCAAAACCCTCTGGGCGTCCAGAAGCCTCAACCTCTTCAGCGTCACCAAAATACATTCCCTCAGAACCAGCCCGAGAAACGCCTCGTGCTTGCTTTTTAGTCAGCGTTGAAGAGTCTGTCTTTTGCTGTAATCTATCTTTCTCTCTAACATTTGTAGTATGGGTTGTGAACTGAACATTGAGTCTTACTCTGTTGTCCTCGTCGCAAAGATTACTAAGAAGAGGATTCACAAGACCCCAGCACAACAATTCCATAAACTTTCTAAATTTTAAACTTTTGGTTTCTGTTGCGATTACATTTTCAAAAAACCATTGCCCAAAATAATCCAACGAAATAGGAATCTCTCCAAGAGGAACATTTCTTTTAACTGATCCGGGGAAAGCAGCCGATGCTGTATTAAAACTACCCAATATCATTCTAAAGTCATCCCGACGTTGGACGTTTCCATTTCTCATAGCAATTTCTATGATATCGCCAAGTCTCATGTAATATATTGGAACAGTAACAATCCGTTCATTTCCAACTCGTCTTGTATTTTTCTCATAAGTAACATCACTAGCAGGATCCAGAGCACCAATACGATTAACATAGTCATCGATGGATTCTTTATCTTTTTTGTTTTTGTAAGACTTGGCGGCTTTACTAAGTCGGTCTGCGAGGGCACCGACATCAGTTGGCGGACCAGAAGTTACCACGACTCTGAACTGTGGTGTAGTAGAGGTGTTATTGATGGAAACTATATTTGACGTTACAGAAAAAACCTTTTTTGAATAAATCAATGAATCCATAAAGGAGGTATACTTATCAGCTAAAATAGAATCTTGTAACTGATCATATATCTCATTGGCAGCGTTCGCATACTTTGTGAGATTGTCAATATCTGGTGGATTCTCTGAGTTTTGTAATCTAGCTAGTTCTACTTGTCTTTCCAGTAAGTCAAGTTCTATTAAGACACCGTCTGGGGCACATGTAAACCTTTCTGGTTTTCCTTGGGAAGCCTTAAACCTCTTAGCAATGTAGCCGGCGGGGTCTATTGTATCCTCAAACTTTGATGATTCTAGCAAGCCTAGGGCTTCTGCGGCTCTTTGGGCAAAACTTGACCCGTCATCATTGAGGACCACTTTTGTTGGCTTCCTATTCGGGTTGTCTTTGATTCCGGCACGACCGGCCAAAACATCGCTTGTCTCACGAACAGCCATATTATCAATACTGGCAATGTATTCTAGACTTAAGTCCACTTGACCCTGTTCTTTAAACTCTAAGTTATAACTGACTAAGTTCAGTAAGAGTGTTTTTTGTGATTCCTCTATTGCCCTTAAAAAGTTTTTACTTAACATCGAGTTGCCAAGATTTGATGTCTCGGGTTTATGCCAACCGCACACAACTTTTAGCTGTTTAAAATTTGCACTGGCAGTTGTCTTGTCAACCTCGGGGAAGGTGCCTGCTGCGGCAGCGGCAAGACTTTTTTTAAGGTCTTTGATTTCTTTTTTTACTCTAACTAATTTTTTTGCCTTAGCGTTCCCAGCACTGTTTCGATCTATGGTATCATTACCATGACGCAGTCCGCTAGTGAACACAAACTCCAAATAGGATTCATTTACCAACTCGGTTAGAGATCCAAAATGTAGTTGAAGGCTTGCACCCACGACATAGTCGCCCCAGTCTTTATTTTCATATTTCCACTCAAAACTTCGTATGCCAACATTTGTCCCCTGCATGCCCGATGCTTTAAGAATAGAAGCCATATTATTCTGGTCTCGAAGGTTGCTTAGTTCAACCATTCTCTCGGAATCTACATAATCAGCGAACAACACACGATTATCTTTTCCGTTCTCATCACGTATAAAAAAATCTAATTTCGGAGACAACATGGATAACTGATCTGTACCAGCACTAACAAAATCTTTAGCGTTAAAAGGATTTGTAATCAGAGTGGGTAAATCATCAGGTGGACCAGTATAGTGCATTATCAAATTAGTGGTCGGTCTCTCTTTTTGCATACCGTTAGCAGCCACAAGAGTATCAAAGTTATTTATGAGTGTGCATTGTGCATTTTTCTGCCTAAGTTTAATACTCTCGTCCAAAGAGAGTGGTCCGCTATCGCCAATTGCCAAACGGCTCGGAGCTTTGCCTCTTGCCAATCGGCGTAGGTTGTCAAAATAATTAGCATCCCTTAGAGTTGCCTCCATGGACTTTATGCGGTCTCTGATGTACCCATTGCGAAAAGCAGCAGTTATTTTTCTCTGTGTTATTTTTCTCTGTGCTTCGCTTTGAACCACTCGCCTGACCCCAGCGTCTTTTGTCGCAAATACTATAATCTCCGCTCTGGCTTGGCTCAATTCTTTGGGGTTAATCTCTTCGGCGGTAGGTTCAACAACGGGTAAGCCGAAGACGGCGGACGTTCTCTCGTTAAGAGTAGAATGATTTTCTTTGACATATTTTTCCCACTCAGTAAACTTAAACCCGTACTTCGCAGCAATTCTATTAATTTCTGTTTCGCCGGGTCGTCCGCCGCCGCCGCCGCCGCCGGCACCTTCGGTCGGTACTGCTATTGGGATGCTCATTAAAAACGCCTCCTAGTCACTTTTCAATCTCCTAAAAGATAGCCAGAACGTCAGACAGGGGTTGCGGGACATAATATATGTCACCCACTTTAAAGTGAGCCTCTGTAGGTTTTTGGTTGAACCAAGAAATGACCCACCAATATTCTGGCGAGCCGTAGTATTCATCGGCAATATTATACAACTTGTCAGTAGACCCCCACCGAAGCGGAACGGATTCTAATTCTTGGAATTGCTCATCTGTAGGATAACCTATGATTGCAGTCTTAAATTGATAGGTCTGAGCCAGATCACGATCTTTAAAGAATACTTTTTTGTACTCTCTGTCATCATTGAAAAACAACTCTCTTTTGTCGTATCTAGAAAATGGCATTACTATTTTGTCCTCTGTTCGCTTAGCGCTTCTCTGGTCGCAGCGTTCGTCTGGGCACTATTAGCATCATTGCTGGGACGGGTTGCCGGCGGTGATATAACCGAGTCGCTAGGGGTAAAGTTTTCCACCGTCACAGTACTGTCGGTTGGAGGGGTTGTGCGGTATGGGAAGTCGGAGCCAGCATTGTTCTTATCGGATCGAAAGCTAAACTTTGTCTTCTTAGATTTTCCTTGGCCGTCTCTATACTCAGTTATGTTTTGTTCCTTGCCCTTGATAAAACCCAATGGATGTTCGTGAAGAACAGTAAGTTCAAAATTTAGTCTAATTGTCTTAGGGATAACCACTGCGATGCCAGCCTCCGTAGTGCCATAAAAAGTTCCCTCTTCTGTCAGGGGATCCATTGTAAACCCATTTACATATCCCAAAAGAGGTCCACCGAGTTCAGAGTTCTGTATTAAATTAAGATAACCAACCTTCATTAGTGGCCCCATATTCATAGTTGTAGCACCAGATCTTTTTGTATACAAAGGATACAACATTTGCATAAGAGTATTAACTTTTTGTAGGTTTTGAGAGCCTCGTTCCATTGATTCTGCGGGGATTATCCAAGACACAGAAATTGCTCGTCTTGTGCCGGCAAAAGTTGCAATAGGGTCCATTCTACCAAAGACTTGTTCGGCGCTCCACTCGGAAGTGTATGCATCACTGAAGTTTTCTAAAAACGCTGGGAACTCAACATAGCGACCTGTTGGGACATGCTCTAAGCTTAAGACATAACCCTCTTGTTCAAGTTGAGAGATGCCGAGTGTTCCGACATTCCCCTGTTTCCAAAGCGGAACTGGTGTTCTGGTAGCCATGTTTTTAACCCTCCCGAGATTCTAACTTAAGGTCTTGAAACGCCATAACCACCACCCAGTGCTGTAGAGTCAGCAGTCTTTACACTATACGATCTACTGGCTCTACCAATCTCTTTTGAGTTAAGCTGGATAGATGAGTTCAACTCTATAGCGCTGGGTGTCATTGCCTGTCCTGCGCCAATAACTGCCCGCACCACCTTCTCCATCAAAGAGTTATCTTGAGCAGATTTAGTTGCTGCCGCAGCGAGCGTAATCTGCTGGACTACTTCCTTCAGGTGTCCTACATCCTCTGCTTTAATCTTTGTCGTTAGTTCGATTACCTTGCCCATATTTGCAAGACCCTCGGAAGCCTCTGAGATGTCTCCCGCCAAAGAGTCGCCGATTGTTGCAATGGCAAGAGTCAAAGCAGTCAAACCTATCAAGGCAAGAGGGTTGCCGAGAACACTGCTAGCAGCAGCCAAGGCAACCATTGCTGAAGCAAGTGCCAAAACCCCCACAGAAACAGCATATATTTTTTCTGGTGCCAGTTCAGCCAACTGAGATATGAAAGTACTAAATCCGGAGAGGACCATAGTTATACCCTCACCCAGCATCTTAAATCCGAAGCCTGCGGCTGCGATCCCCACGCCAACGAGGGCAAGGGATGCGGCGATTGGTAAAAGTGCCACACCCAACTTACCGAAGCCGGGAGCGGCGACACTAGCAGAGGCTCCGGCACGAGCCACTCCGGCCCCAGCGGATCCGGCGGCTTTATCCGTGGCAGCAAACAACCCAGCTATCAAAGTAAATGGCACCGCCAATAGTTTCACGGCACCAACAAAAGCTGCAATCGATTTAACTACTGCAAAAAAAGCAACGCCCATTGCAATCACTTTTATAACCCCGCTCTCAGCTATGATCCTAATAAAGTCTGTTGTATTCTCTATTAGAGGTCCCAAGCCGATGACAACATTTTCTATTGCTACCTTAAATTTTTGCATCGCAGTTGTCATTGACTCTGCTCTTTCGTCAATACCTTTTTGTTCTCGTTGGTATTTTCTTAGCGCTACTGGGTCTCCAAACATTCTTCGGGCCATATCAACATCAACACCCATCGCTCGTGCAATTGCTTGTTTCTCACGACGGTCCATATCATCAAAGTTTTTGCCTCGCATCTGGAACTCATTCCTGAGGATCTTAATTCTGTCTGCCTCTGAAGCAGCCATAAGTTCTACAGAGTTTAATCTAAGTCCGATCTGGGCATTTAGGCGACCCGCAATATCAGCCGCACCTTCGAAAGTATCGAAAAGATCTGCCATGGCAAACGCCTCTTGGACCCCCATACCCATTTTACGAGCTTCTTTGGCAAGTTCTTTAAATTGTTTTGTGCCTAGTTTGCCGTACTTCGCCAGAGAGCCACTCAAAGCATTGAAGTCCCCTATCAACTGACTAGCAGGAAGACCCAGACTCTGCCCAAGTCTGTCAAACTCAATAGCCGCATTACTAGCCGACGAAGTACTTAATCCCATTCCTCGTGTTAAAGCGTCTAACGCTTGCCCAGTAGTAGCAGCGTCAACTCCCATAGCAGACAGCAACGCTGTCGTCTGAGCAAGTTCCGCACGAGCATAACCAGAAGAAGCAGCGAACAAAGTCATATTAGAAGCTAAAGAACCAACTATTTCCGACGACTCGGCTATGCCTATACCAAGACTGTCGTTATTCATCGCTAGGGTTTTCATATCCCCAGATAGTGCTCTGGTATATCCTGATGTCTTAGCTAACGATACTTGAGCCGCATCAAAAGATTGAGCGATACCAACTACTGTAGACGCAAGTCCTTTTAGACTTGTTAGGTCTTGGAAGTTAACTCCAGTTATATCTTGTACAAGCCCATATATGTCACCATATATTTCTTTTATTTTCTCGACTCGTTTTTCTTGCTCAGCTAATGACTTGTTTTGATCTTCTATAGCAGTAGACTTATCTTCTTCTGCTTGAACTGATGCCTGTAAAGCTTCTATCGTTTTTTGGTCAAGTTTAGATCCTGCCAGCTTCTTTTGGACAATCTCGTCCTCAAGTTCAGCACCAGCCCTAAGCAGATCGACAATCTGCTGGGCATCTTTGGCTCTTCCTTTGCTGAGTTTTTTATCTTGTAAAAGTTGCTCAGTGACTTGCTTCTGAAGCGCTAACTGTCTTTCTAATACTTTTGTTGGATCATCAGCCATTTACATCTTATCCTTAGATCAGTTGCGAATTGGCCAATTAATCTTAGCTTCCCGCTCAAAACGTTTAATAGCAACATCAAGCTTGGATTTCTGCTTATAAGTCATGGGATCATCAAGACCATACTTCTTGATGTATTCCATATATCTTTTTTCGTTCACTAAAGCATCAGTGAATCTTTCAATCTCAATTTTATTTCCACGCACACGAACAGGAATCCGGCGACCCTTAAACATCTTAGATAAAAGGTACTGTATCCAAGCCGCAAAAACATAAAGAATATTTTCGTTCAATTCACCACGCCTTGCAGCGCCGAGATCAAACACCATCTCCTTTAATTCGTCTTCTGAGAGCATTTCTGTTCCTCCAAAAAAATACGTGTGCTCAATAAGTAGTTAATTGGATAGAATAATGAAGTTTTATCTGCTACCTGATTTACTACGAGAAAGAGCCGACTCATGCTGCTTCACTTCTTCTTCTTTTTGTTTTGATAACCTTCTCAAGAACCAGCGGCGAAGAACAACAGGTAAATTATAAACTTCGAAAAAGCTCCAGCTTCCATAATATTTTAATTGAAAAAATTCTTCGTGTATCGCTTCTTTATATTCGTCACTTAGGCCAAAAAAAGTCCGCAGTGAGCGGCACCTCCATGTCAGCAGAATAGCCGCAAGAGTTGCACTCAAAAGTTTGCGATAAATCGATGTTTGGAACTATTTTTCCATAAAAGGTTCTCAAGAATCGAGAATCTCTAGCTGGCATAGTTTGTATAAAGGACTTAAGATTGAAGACATCCTGACTTCCATTAACAGAAACGATAAAAGCCTGAAATTGATCCGTCAGGGTAGTGTCCCCGATCTTTCTTCTCGCCTTTCTCTCTGCCTCTTTGTAAAGCTTCATCTCGTCAGCGCCGTTCAAGAGACGGCACTCAACCACCGCCTTACTTAGGGGCAATGTCACAGAAAATGTGTTATACCCCGTCTGCTCTCCGTCATATAATTCTAGAGCAGACTGTGTCTCTGAAACTTTGACATCTTCAAGACTAAAGGAGAAGTCCTCCGCTGTATCACAGGACGGACAAGTAACCTTTGTCTCATACTCAGGCCCATATCCAGTAATGCGGGCTGCTACGATCAGGGCGTTCTTGTCGCCAACAAGAAAAGTATCTAGATTGAGGTCCTTATCAACAAGAAGGTTCTTGAGAAGACGGTCGATAACGACACCTTCTTTTATAAGAGATCTAGAAGTAAGTATGTCTTCTTCTTTCGCTGTCATATAGCGAATTTCTACTGACTCCTTGTTATGGAGAGGATGACTCTCAGCATAAAACTTACCCCGGCTTGGTAAGCTGACAAACTCAGTAGGAACCGACCAGTTAAAGGTGGCTCCTTCTGAGTTGTTTGTTGTCGCAATTGGGGCGGGAGTCTCGTCCACCACAGGGGCGGATGCCCGGTCTTCATTTCTGCTCATTTTGTAACCCTTCTTTTAAAGAAACTAACACACAAAGAAAATTTTGTTAATTTAACTTATTTCCCTTATCTGATTGCAGGTGGACCAGCAGTTCGGCCCTTAGTCCTAAGCTCTGCCCAGTCGAATGCTAGTTCTAAACTTATTTCATTCATTTCGTCAGAGGTATAATCAAGCTGACCACCAAAATCGATGCTAACCATAAATGGATTTATTAGGGTCCAAGTCTCAATTGGATCCCCCTCATCATCAAGTTGTTGAATCTGAATTCTGCCGATGGCCTCTGAGGCTTTTTTCTTACTGAGGCTTGATTTAGCACCCTGTTGGGTAGTGGGATACCTATAGCCCGAAACGCCCAAACGTTGCAAAAACTCATAAGCCAGATCTGGATCAACCGGATCGATTAATGTTAGGGTGATATTGTCCCAAGTAACACGACCGGGATACTTAAAAGTATGATCCAAGTAAGAGTGCTCTACCACACTAACATTTGCCTTTGGCTTTGTAGCGGTCTTAACGGTCCAGATAGGGATAGCCTCCCCTTGACCGTTTAGTTGTACCGCAAAACGATAACGTCGTTTAGGGTCGGTATTAACGTTTGACCAGAAAAGATCAGCAGCCATTATATGTTTCTCCTTGATATATTATATAGTGCATTATAACTTTTCTTAGTCCTCAAAAGAAGCCCCGCTGTTTGTAACAACGAAGTCAATAGCGAAGAACTCTGCCGTGCGGGTAGGCTTGACCAAGAGCTTAGCATAAATAATGTTACGATCTACAAGATCAGGCGTTGTAGTGGTTTCATCTAAGATTAGACGGAAATCGTCAACACCGAACTGAGACTTGACAGAGTCCAACACCGGAGTAGCCTGAGCTAAAAATGCATTCCAAGTCTCTTGTGTATTCGCTCGGAAGAGAAGACGAGAGGCTATGAAGGAAATTTCACGCTTCAAGAAGATCATCAATCGACGAACGTTAATTCTATCAAGTGCTGAACTCGTTTGTTGCAAGGTTTTCTGCCCAAAGATCACAATGCCTTCGGCTGGGAACTTAGCGATGGGGTTAATGCCCACATCATACAAAGAGTCTCTTTCTGAAGAGGTCAGGCGGCGGCTAACATCAAGAACCGGAATTCCTGCTGCGCCTTCGCTTAGTCCACCTCGGGCAAAGCCTGCGGGGGCGTACCAAGGTGCAGCATTGCGATCCGTGGTAGAAAGGGCACCCAAGGCTGCAACAGAAGGTGGGCAGTAAACAAGACGGTTAGAAACCGGATCTTGCACCAGAACCCAAGGATAGTATGTTGCAGCATAGCTGCTGTCAATGTTTCTATCTTTCAGTCCGTCAACTACCTGTTGCACAGTGAAGTTGTTTCTCACAGCAGCACTTGCTGTACTCTCCGTATCAGGTGTGTAAACGTTTTGCAAATCGATGATTGCTAAAGCATCGCCACGCTCTTCTACAGTATCTACTAGGAAGTCTGTCACTGCGTTTTGGGTTACACCGGGGACAGAGATCAAGTTGTATTGGTTCTGTTCTGAGTCTGATACAATATTTATTGCTCTCTTCAGAGTTTCTAACTGATAACTTTCTGTTTCTTTTGTGACACCTTCGAAAGTAGAGTTAGAGAGACGGAAAGGGTCTCGCTCGGTTACATCAAAGCCATCAAAACCACCGTGTAACAATGTGGTAAAGCGGTCGTATCCGGCATCTAGAGTACCCGTATAACTTGCTCTATGCATTGAGATACTTTGTCCGTTTGCCCGGTTTCCATAAGAATATGTTCCGCTCTGAGCAATATTGCTATTTGCTACAAATGAGCCAGAAACATCATCTAGTGAGAATACCCACGAGATGGCCAATGGTGAAGTAGTAGCACTTCCAGACTCGCCCTGTGGCATATTGAGAAGACCATCACGATAACTTCCACTAGAAGCGACATCGAAATCGGTCGAAGCGGGGTTAGTATGAACCGAAGTAAATGCAGCATTTCGCACTCTCAGCCAATCCGATGTGTCAGTATTATAGGTTGTGTCAGTTGAGCTTAGACCAGTCCAAGCACCCCAGTAAACATTTTCATTAGTCTTAGGTGAACCCCAAGCGCTCTGTTTTCTGAGTGGTACAGATGGGAAAACAATTGACCCAGTATAGTGAAGACCGACAGCATTTGCAAGTGCAGCCTGTCCGGGACCAGCAGTACCACTCAAGCTGATAACTTGTTGGGTAGCAGCCGAATTGCCACCCATTTTACCATACTCAGAAGGATTACCACCAGCCACCATAGAGTTGTTGGTACCCATTGAGGCGGACCTATATCTTTCGTGAGCCTTTAGTCCGGGTCTGGCGTTTGGCAATAAGCCACTTCCGCTAATGAATGTTACGTTTCTGTACTGAAGAGGTCCGAAGACGCCGAAAGGTAACAGTCTTGCGTCAAGACCGCCTCGGTCGAGGTCGGCGTCCATCTCTACACGAACATATTTTGATCTATTTTCAAATCGACCATACTGACGATTCGCTTGGTCAACTTCGCTGTAAGCCTCATATTTATCTCCGATTCGGATGGCGATATAATTTGGCGAGGCAGGATTTAGACTTAAATTGTCAAATCGTTCCAGAACGACCTGTCGATTATCTTTATCTGTTATCTTTCTTACGACAACACTAAAGCTTCCGTATGCCTTGACATTGCCTCGTGGGGCTTTTATCTTTTCAACAGATATTTTAATTTCTTTCTGTACGCTTTCGCCGGCAGTAAGTGCCTCAAGGCGGAAAAGCTTTTGTTGGTTCTTAGCTTCATATGTGCCAAAGTTTGTTGACAAATCCTGACCGATATAAAACCCAGTAGAGGCACGAGTTGCACCAAACTGGAAGCTGTGCTGGTCTTGTGTTGTGTCTTTCTGATTAACCATTGGCAAAATGACTGCGTGCAGCCCATTGCTTGGAGAAAATGCAGAATGCGAAACATTCACCATAACACCGATAGATGTTTCTTCTCTTTTGACAATCTGGTTAGCAAAAGATTCGCCAACCCAGAACTTACCACCCAAACTTGAAGTTCTAGATGCATCTGTAGAAATTGATGCATTTGTTAAAGTTGGGTTTGTATTTAATACGTTTCTAATGTAATTATCTTTATTGCGGTCTAAACTAACTGTTGTAGTTTCTAAATTTGCCGCTGTACCATCTTTAGAGAAGCCGATACCAATATTTCCGTCCGGGAATACATAAAGGTCGCCGGCAGAACCTGTGCTCGTACCGAACGTTCCATTGTTTCTGGCTCCAGACAAGACAACACGTCCAGACTCTAGATAGAATGTAGCCGCCAACGCTCCCGTAACAGCACTCTTGCTCTGAAGACTAGCTGATGGAAAGACAACAAGTCCCCAAGCGCCGCCATCATTGACTGTTGTGCTCTTAGTCTTTACACCAGCTTTATACCCAGCTTTACCAGTGGATGTGGCGCTAGAGTTCTGCACCCCAACAAGACGAACAAAGGTCAGGGGAGCATTGTTCGCAAGATAAGCCTGCGCAGCTAATGCACCATAGGTTGGAGAAGTCAGGTTGCCTTCTCTGGCAATATCTACTGCCTCAGGTCCAGCAACAGGCTCACCAAAAGTTTGAACAAAGTCAGAGAAAGATCTGATAGTAACTGGCTTCATGGCCGGTCCTTTTCTAGATCTACCAATTATAACTGGTCCTATTTCGCCTATTTCCTCAGGTAATTGTGAGTTGTCTACCTCGTTAATAAAAACGCCGGGTGAAATGAACTTAAACTTTCTAGCAGAATCATCTGACATTTAGCTGTATTCTCCTCATTCTTTTTGAAATCTTAAAAGTGTACATAATGTGGGGATACACTACTAATAAATAGTAGCTGTATTGCCGAAACTCCCATTGAAAAAGTAATGGTCTATTTTATCGTCTATAATGGAATTTTTCATCTAAATGATATTCTATTTCATCTCCAAGCATCACACGCTCTCTTTGCAAAATTATTTTTGCGGCAGATTGGCGAACAACAACATTTGGAGTACTCTGGTTTTTATCTGCACCAACCAAATATCCTAAAACTTTAATTTGGATATTTGTTTTAAAGATTCTTTCGTTTGTATCAAGTCCAGAAGAATTATTATCTAAGGTAAAATCTTGATTTAAGAAAGCTTCGTAACGATTCCCCTCATGTTTTATAGTAAAAACACTTGGAGTCCCAGACAGGTTCAAGAAAGGAGCCAATATTTCATTCATTTGCTGTTGATAGTCAGTGACTATTGAAATTTCATAGGTAACTTCTACAAAACTTGGCATCGGAATGGAGTATGACTCGTAAACAATATTTTTACTTTTGCCCGGAAAAGTTTGATAATTTTTATCCTTCTTAGTTGAGGACTTTCTTATGGAATTGGCATTCGCAAAGTCCTTTGTCTTGTTTTGATTAACAACTCTAGCTATTTCGATTGAGCCGCCCTTTTTATAGTAGTCAAAATATGGAGGAACGTGAACACCGTAACGACCTTTGTTGGATGGGTTCTGCGTCACGTCTGATCTTCTAACGGACATTATAGGATAAACTAAAGTTCTACCATTTGGCCTTAAATCTGGATTGTTTTTTATCTGATATGCTCTTTCTGGAAGAGAGTAGATAATTGGCACCTTCTGAAAGCCTTGATTTGTGTCCGTGAAGATATTTAGATCATCATTTATATAATTATAAATAGCGTAATCTATATCTTCAAGCCGGGATGGGGCTAAGGGGTATGAAGAGGATAATTTGGTCTTAAGTGGTGTGCTAATTGGCATCGAATAATCCTCTTCGAGCCTGCTTGGCTACGACAGTCACTTCTAGTGAGGTTTCATCATTTGTAAAAGAACTGTCTTGACCGAACAAGTATCGTGGCTCAAAAACATCTACAATCTCAAAATACATCTCGTCATACTGAACAAAGTCTCCAAGGCGAACAAAAAGATCTTGGTCCTCTGTTAGCCTTCTCTTATGCATGTGTATGTTGAGATTGTAGATATTATCAAACCCATATTGTTCTTGAACTCGATCGGTGCCAACGTACTCAACTAAAGAATAAATTCTAACTGGTGGTAAGAAAGTTTTATTAATTGCTTCTCCGTAAAGACTATGATAATTTGTACGCTCCACATCTATTGGAAAATATAAAATCTGTTCCCCGACGATCTTCTCTATTATTTCGTCGTTTATTTGTTTTACAAAGTTTCTTTCTGCCTTACCAACAAAAAGAGGTGGCGGAGGAGAGGTGGGTTGTGTCCATTTATTGTTTGCCATTTATTTATCCCACGTATATGCCGTGAGGGATTTTACCCAAAGTTTCATTTACACTAGCCTGAAGAGCGGCATCGCCTTCGGCTAGCTTGCCATACACAAGCTCGTCCAAGACTGACTTAAGCTCATCCCTTAAAGAACTCTGCTCCTCTTTTGCCTCTGATATTAACGCTGAGCCATTCAAAGTCACGTCATTCCCCGGTATGGGTATTGATCCGAGTTTTGATCTTACTTGTCCTAGAGTTTCTTTGGATAGTGATAGAGCAAATCTTCTTATCCACTGTTTACCGATGCTATTAATTTTATTATACGGGACATTAGGGAACGGAAGCGTATTCATATTATTGACACCGTCAGCGCCATATTTACGATCAGAGTCCTCATCATAGGCGTCTTCTGATACTCTAAACTTCACCCAAAATTTGCTAGGCTGATCCCCGTCAGGTAATGGAAATATTCTCAGCTTATTATTATTTATTTCAAAGGAATAATGGGAAGCACGAACATTCATGTCCTCTTCGTAAGCATATGCTTGCAAAACATTTTGCCAAGCTGGGACCAACTGAAACGTGCTATCATCTGCATACATTCCATAGGTTGATAGATTCCCAACTGCACCAACTTGTCGTCCGCCAAAAAATCTCCAGCTTGCTCTTGGGGTCTTGTAAAATACTTTCTGTATAGTTATAGCATTCTTCCCGACTTTATTGTAAAATGGGACATCTGCTTCCAAGGATGCACTATAAATTATTCCCTGAAGATCATAGTCCTGCACGTCTCTCTCTGAAGTAAATGATGCAGAATATATTGTTTGTGATGCCCCAACATTGGCGTGCAAAGAAGCACCACGAGCTATATGGGTAGCATATCCTAACTGAAATCTTGGAAATTTTAAATTTGGGTTTGAGTCAATTCCGCCAGATCCTGAGTATTCGGAAAATTCCCCATCCTCATCGAAAGACCCAGTAGTGTTACCCATCAAGTCAGATAATACATTTTTTGCTTGATGGGTATTAATGAGATATGAATACTCTAAGCAAGCCTCTTCGTATGCATTATAAACATTTTTAGGAGTAATCTCTAGATCAAGAATGTTTCCGCCTAATTTATTATAAACATATGCAACTTGATCAACGGCACCACTAACGAAAGAGGAATTGTTATAAATACCATATGCCAAATCAGATGCAACATCAGAATGGGTCCCTGTTGCTGGTAAAACAACTGCGCTTAAAGTGCTTGCTGGGCGTAAATTGGTCGGCATTAATTTTCTTCCTCAATATTATGAGTTACAAGGAACCTTACTAAATAGTTTTCTTTTCTTATCTTCTCCAAATAAAAACAGAAAACCCCGCCACAAGGACGAGGTTCTCTGCGTTATTATTCAACCTTATTTAAATTTTAAACAAGATCAGCGACAATAACAAGACCGTACATGTCAGGACGTACCATCTTCTTAGCGTAGCGAGTCATCACGCCCTTGCGAGGCACGAAGTCTTCGACACCAAAGATGGTGGGCGTGACTTGCAGCGGTACATAAGGAGCATAAACATACCCGGACTCAAGGAAGCTAGTTCCCTTACGACCGACTAGGATCACGTTTCTCATGAAGTAAGGATCGACATAAATGTCCATCTTACGGCTCAGAGAACCAACTTGGTTGGCACCCCAACTACCCTTGTCTCCATCAACTTCAACCGATGCACGGAATCCGGAGGTGAATTCAAGTAGCGAAGAAACTTCTGGAGAGCAAACAATAAAGTTTGCGCCGCCACGAAGCGTCTTGCGATGCAAGCGAGCACTGACATCATTAATGGTCTCAAGAAGTGTCTCGTACCATTCCGACACAGTGCCGGCGAAATCTGGATGCAAGCTGTTGGTAATATCTGCACCCGTTTCACGGTTGACAAACTTACCGGGGCGACGGCTCCAGAACAATGTTCCAGCAGTGGCCTCGTTAACTAGATCATTTAGAATCTCTTGATCTATTTCGAGAGCAATTTGCTCAGAAAGGATGCTCGTAAGCTCAACTTCAGCGTCGAGGTTATGATAAGCATTCAAATCTTGAGCAAGCTCGGGGCTCCACTTAGCCTTGAGCTTTTTGGTGATCGCTGTGACAGCGGTGCTGTCTACCTTGATATCGATCTCTGGGATATTTGCCTGAGTTTCAAGTCCCCAACCCTGAGAAGCGTTAGAACCAGCGATGGCACCAAAGGGATCACCCGCTGCGACGAACTGATCGACGATTGGGAAACTAAGACCTGTGGTCAAGCCAATAGATGCACTAAGGTCAACAGCAGTTGCAATACCTGTTCTAGAGATACCCACAATATGGATGTCATTTTGGGCGCTACCAGAGTACGAAGTCAAGCGGCGAGCCTGATACGAATTTGGCGACAATGTACCCGTTCCATGAACAATCGCTGTAAGATCGCTAAAGTTAGCACCAGACAACGCCGAGGTACGAACTCTATAAATGGCATACGTTGAGGTACCCGAAATAAGATCAGGATCTGCTTTAAGTACGTCAAAGAATGCTCCACCGGGAAGCGTACCAGAATCACCGAAAGTGTTAGCAGCGACGAAAGTCAATGCAGACGGGTGATTAGTCGATGAACCCGTTGGGCTAGAGTAACCATTGTTCAAGCTATAAAAACTTTGTTCTTGGTTTGCGTCAGCAAGGTTGACACCATTTTGCAGGTCCTTACCGACTACGCCACCACCATACAATGAGGTGTCAGCGATGTTACCTAGACGAGGATTAGTGTTATCAGCACTAAACACAAAATCTAGGAAGAAAATGAGTCCACTTGGGAGGCTCATTGGTTGTACGGACACGAGGTCCTGAGCCAATAGACCGCCGAATACACGACGAACGATTGGGAAAGCAACTGAGGCAAAGCCTTCAACGTCACCTGCTTGCATTGTGGTGGTTTCTTTAAGAAGCTGAGCAGCTTGGTTTTCTAGAAGACGAGACATGCTCGAACGAGCGGTGTCGTTAAGTCCTTCTAGGAGACCAGTCTTTTCCCACTTCTCAAGAAGGGCTTCACCTTCATTAGCAAGAGAACGTTGACGGATACCTTCTGTCAATGTTGAAATTACAGACATTATTTTTTTCTCCTTGTTAAAATTAGTCTTTGTTTGATAGACCAGCGAGAGTAGCCCAGCGATTTAATACCGGATTACCATCATCTGTTGTTTCTGTCTTACGACGTCCACTTAGAATTACCGAAGAACTTCTTGTTACTACCTCAGACAATGATTTCTGGGGTCTGGTTACAGATGGCCCCGCCAATGTCTTTTGAAGTGTTTCAAAAACTAGCTTCGCTTCTTCTACTGATCGTGCATTCGAGACCATCTCAGCAATCTTATTTTTTTGCTGCTCATTCAAGGAGGTGTCTTGCAAAACACGGTTTGTGTATAACAATCTAGCGTTTGACAGGTTAATTTCTTCTAACCTATCTTTCACTTTTACTAGAATATTTTTTAATTGTTTGTTTTCATTTGTTAAAGATTCCATCTCAAGGCGAGCGGTAGATCTTTCATGGGCTTCAATATCTTTCTTATCCATGCCGTCATCGGCAGAAGAAGATACAACTACAGTTTCCTCTTCTTCCTTTTCATCTTCGGCCATCTCTTCCGAGATTTCGATAGCCGCCTCTGGGAGATCCACAACGAGCATCTCTTTAAAAACATCGACAAGTGCTTCCTCGTCTAGTTCTATTTCTTCATCTTTACGATTAGCGGGCATATCATCAGTCATCTCAATGCCAATATCATCAGCGATTTCGTCAGCACCGAGAGAGATGTCTTCATCTTCACCAGCTTCTTCTTCTTCCTCGTGGGCAGTAATGAGTTGGTCGAGATCAAGGACTACAACCTCTTCATCTTCTAAAGATGGGTCCTGAGCAGAGGGGATACCGCCCATAACATCACTCTCCACGCCTTGCTCATCGCCGTCCAAAGATGTGTCCATAGACAGATCGTCCAAGGGATCCTGTTCCAAAAGCTTATTCACTGCTGTTTTAACTTCATCAGAATATTTTTCAATTACTAACATTTCGGCATTTTTGAGCGCAACTTCTCTGAGAGCTTGTGCGTCTATGATTGCCTGCTCTAACATATTAGACATGTGGGGTTCCCCTAGGATTTATATGATAATATATCAAATTAAATAGTTATTTATTTCTCTAATCGACTTAGAATTATTATATGAGGGGGTAGTCAAAAGAAAATTTCACGTCACTAGTGATTTATCAGATGCCGCCGACACCGCTATTAGTGATGCCAGAACCCGTAAGTTCATACATCTCATTTGCATCGATTCCTGTTAATTCTGCAAATAATTCAAACTTCCCAACATTCGCACTCTTGTTAGAGATAAAAATTCTGCGGCATTTAACTTGCATATCTAATTGTGCCAAGTGGGCAGTCGCATCGGCTTGGGGCTGAAGTGTTATAAAGTGTGATCCACTAACGACGTTTTCATGACCGAGTAAACTGCCGGTGGGTGCAAAAGTCACAAGAAGAGGTGCGTTTGTGGTTGTGTTGCGAAGAACTATTCGATTAGTAACACGAGGGAAATTAATCTCTGTCATCTTATTTGTTGCTAGGTTCTGCGATCCTGTGAGATATGGATGTCCAGCTACTTGATAAGATGCGACATTTGCAATTCCCGGACCTTGGAAGCCACTAAAATAAGTTGAATTGTCTGGTTTTCTGCTTCCCATTCTTACTTTCTCCTGTTAGAGCGCTTTGAAAAGGCGTCCCTAGGTCTAAATAGTTCTTCTCTTTGCTTATTTACCTTTTGAATTGTTCTTTGTACATTTCGGCGTTCTTCTCTTCGCACGTCAGAGGGTTTAGTAAAATGTGTTCGGGATCGATACTCCTCTATGATCCCATCATTTTTAACCTTTTTGATAAACTTTCTAATCATTTTATCAACATTACCTTGACACTCTTGTTGAGTCACTGTGATGCAGCCATTTATGTTTTTTTGTTCTCTGTGTGTTCTATTATTTCCAAGCTTTCTCATCTTTTTCTACTTTCTTTGTTTAGAGGCTACCGCAGCCCAAGATCCCATTCCGGGAATGTTTGAAATATCTACTCCTGCATCACCGGGGGCGACCCCGGACAATGCACTACTGCCATTCCCTTCGGGAATTGGACTTGTTCCTTCAAAAAGTCCGGGATTTTTAAACTTTTTCTTAAGATCATCATACCCGGTGTCTCCAATAGCAGACAGGACTCTCTTTTTTGAATCGCTAACTGAGTTTCGATTTGAAGAATTTGTCTTAGTTTTAGATTCTTGTACCAGAGGCGCTGATGTTAGCCCTTGGGCCACTTCAGTGATTATCCCAGACAGAACCCCATCCTCAAATATAACCTCCTTGACACATTCTTTAATAATATTTTTAAGTTCCGATTTTTTCATAGTCTTCTTTCTTAAATCCTAGCCCACAGAGGCTAAAGTGTTGTTTCCTATAAGTACCCATTTGCTTCCTGTCCATATAAAATCAAAAGCGGCACCTTGCTTATTGTTCTCTATAGCAATTACGCCATAAGAACCAAGAATATTTGCTGGAGATATCATAATAGGTTGATTGTTTGTAGTTGTGTTCATTATTACTTTTAGTATTTGCCCTGCGGTCGTGCCGTCCGCTAGGGTCATTACATGTGCACCGACAGCAGCGTTTGCTGTAATAGAAGTAGCGTCGAGAAGATGAACAGAACTAGCAGGTGTCAGAGTACTTGTTTGACCATTTCCCAGATCGGTCGAGGTGGTACCAAAAATAACCTCTTCTGTTGCCTTAAAATCTCCGCTTACTTCAAGTGAGTGGGTTGGTGTTGCCGTATGAATGCCGACATAACCATTTGTTCCCTCTAGTGTGATGCGGGCTTTGTGTCCATTATTAACTGAAGCATTAGCGATCTGCAATGGTCGGTTGCTATGACCAATCAGGGGGTAAAACGCATCCATAAAGAAAGCATCTGCCAGAGACCCTGTAAATGTTGTTCCGGCTACATCCTCTAGAGCCAGCGAGCCTTTTCTATTATTTCTACCGGAGGTGTCTGAGTTTCCATCTGCATAAAAATCTATAAAAGGATTATCGGACTCGTCAGAATTATCAGTGTCGGCAACCAGTTTAATGCCCACAGACTTTTTACTAACGAGTCTTAATACCGCATCTTTTTCGTGACCTGCTATATCATTAAAAGGGTCTATAATGTCAAGTAGGTTCTGGGGGGAGTTGTTCCCAACGCCAATACGGTTGTTTCCGCCATCAATATAAAACATATGAGTGGCGTGATTGCTTTCTACACGAAAATCAGCATCTATAGAGCCCTCGTTAAACACAGCGGGACCATCAACAAAAACCGAGCCCGTGATTCGGACGATATCAGATGCCTCGTCTCCTATATAAGTGTTCCCGTCAGGGTCTACCTTAAAAGCCCAGCCGCCGCTGTTATTAGGTACCCCAAATCCAGCACTGGCCATTAATCATCTCCCAAAATATCATTAATTGCTCGATTGATTCTGTCAGCTTTTGTCAGGTGAGTTTTAACGCTACCCTCTGAGACCAAATAAGCACCTGTAGTGCTTGGCTCAGAAACTAGGTCAAAACAAAGAAGCTGAAAGTCGTCTTCTACCATAGTTGTATCACCCTGTTGACGTGTGGACCCGAGCCCACGACTAGAAATGCCCAATTGGACTCCGCCCTCGACAAGTTGTTTAGCTATTTGTCCAGCAGGTGTATTAAGAATTTTCATTTTACCCATAACATCGTCGCCTTTCCACCACACCTCAGTAATAAGATGACTTGCGTTTTTAAGCTCCACAACAGAAGTATCAGGATGATCTAACTCACCAATCGCTCGTCCCTCTTTTACTAATTTTTGATAGTTTTTCATTTCCCGCTCAAGTATTGGTCGTGGATAAATGCGTCCATTACCATTCTTTTTTCCAGCGGCTTGAATCTTTCCTGCTACGATAAGATGAGTTCCGTCACGATTTCCAGTACGCTCCTCTTCAGTGAGAAGATCGTCACTGTAATCGAGGTTCATAAATTCTTGTAGTACATATTTCTTATTCATTTTTGTCTCCTTTAGAAGCGGGGTTAACCCGCTAAATACAGCTACCCCTGCAACAATTGGTTACTGGTCTTAGCATCCACTTTCGTGTCCACGTTCCCTCTAATTCGGTGTTCATATTGAAATCCTCCGTCTGATATCAGCATACACAACGCATAAGATGTCCCGGAAGATAAACAGCCTAGTAGAAAAGCGTTTATCAAAGAAACATCAAATATAAATAGTTCTGTAAATGGGTTTAGGAGTAGAAGAAACGCCCCAACCCAGAACCCTATGCACATAGGACAGTGAAAAAAATAATGTTTTGGCCTTATGGGGTCAAATATTTTAGAAAAAACTAAAATTTGTGTCAACCCATAAGAACACAAGATATAATAAATCAAACTCATATTAATTTCTGCTAGTATAAGTATCCATACCCAGCATACGCATATGAATTGCTTCCGCCAAGGGACTTTCTATAAGGCTCATCTTCTTCAGGTTTAACTTCTCCTAATTCCGTTGAGTCTTCATCAGAAGGGTCAGTGAACCTATCTTCAATATTCTTGTCATAAGTTTCAGCCCGAAGATCGTCGTTAGAAGTTCTTTTTATAAACCTTTCGATTTCATACAAGACAACCTGTATTGGATCTACATCCGAATCTGCGGGCTCGGCAGCAAAAGCTGCCTCCAGAACACCAAAGTTAGCAGAAGACTGGACAGAATCATAAATAACTGCGCCGCCCTCAAATAAAGACTGCATTAGTTCCCGCTGGTGTTCGTAAACGTTATCCCCAGCGTGGGGCTTTGGAATAGCAACAACTGCGGCAGAGGATGGCACAATCATTATATCCATCTTTGGATGATCAGCAATAAGAATATTGCCATCAAGAGTTTTCCGCATCTTAAGCTCAATTGTAGCTTGGATTTCCCTAGGCGGGGTTCCTATTTTAATTGTTAATGGCATCAGATTTATACTCATTAACTAAATTTTGAAGCTTTAAGACCGTTTTCAATTCTTTGTCTCCAATATTCGAGACATTAATACTTTCTATCTGTTCTATAATTTTTCTACTATTCGACACCATTGTTTCATCAGAGGAAACCTCTTCAGATTTTAAAGAATCCAATACGGCTGTTTTGATCCTTTTTAATTCTTCAAACATCGTTACTTTAAAATCAGCGTCATCGTTATTGAAAGAAAAAATATACTTATTTAATAAGTTCTTTTGTTCGGACAAGAGTGTATCATATTGGTCATTGAACTTTTCAATAAAGTTAACGACAACCAAGTTATCAGTTGGAACTAGCTGGTCACCCTTAGGGTCACTGGAAGAAGTTAAAACCTCTAACACTCGCTGCTCCATAATAACTTTCTGTTTAACTGGTGTTGTACTACTAAAAATTTGTGCTATGGTAGCGAAGGATCGATAGTTTGGAACAAAGTTTGAAAAAACGGAAGAGCTTATATCTTTGTTTATTTTTCCAATAACAACCGATTGCTCCTCAAAGATCTTTTGCTTGTCTAAACTATTATAGGCATCCTTGGCACGATGAATAGTTTTTTCGGCAGTATAATTATCAAACCCACTCTTCTCGGTCAATGCCCTGTAGCACTGAAGTTCTCTTTCCAAGACCGCACCTTGGCGAAAATGCTCCCGAAGAAGGGTAACAATTTTATTCTTTGTTGAACTATCTTTATCGATAATTGCCTTAGACATTTCTCTAATAAGCGCCTCAAAGATAAACGCAGTATTTCTTTTCTTATTATGTTTTGTCTTCATGTTTTTTATCCAACTGAGTTATTAAGGTTTTGATGTCTTTGTTTGTCTCTGTTATTAAATCTTCTTCTCTTTTAACAAGACCAGCACTGACAATCCCTCTGCCCAAAGGACCCAGTTCTCCTGCTACACCCTTAAATAGTCTTGATTGTCCCGGATATGCCGCTTTTTCTCCAGCAGAGGCAAGGGCGCTTCTCTTTCTTGGTCCGCTGCCCGACCTTCTGTCCAGTTTGACAGGGATATATCCATCATCTCTTTGTCCCGGCTCAGCAAGCAATGGCCCAGCGTCTTCTTCTTCGCCGCCGCCAAGATCATCGCCGCCCAAATCGTCACCACCGAGATCATCTCCGCCTAGGTCATCGCCTGAGTCAGTCATGGCTGACTCCGTCGCTGTACCTGTGCCATCAATCAAAGCTGTATGCTTAGCGTCGCCATACTGTTCACGCATAATTCGAATAACTTCATCGTCATCCAACTTAAAGATGTTCTTGTAAATCCATCGTTTAGAGAATAGTCCATCAGTTGCTGCGCCGGCAATGTCAAATCTTGTCCGGAGATGTTCTAGTTCTTGCAACTCTGCAATTTTAGATGGATTATTGAGTGTTAAATTAAACCCAGTCAGATCTTCATTTCGATAACCTAAAGTATATAAGTGGATTACACATATCTTTTGGATTTCAGCTATCGCTACTCGCTGCAACCTCTGGATTGTTCTCGCAAACCTAATATCTTTTTGAGCTAGAGTTGCTTTATCCTCGACGGCATCAGCTTGGGCGAGGTAAGCCTTTGGTATTTTAATTGCTGAAAACAGTTTGTCTCTTAGGTAGTTAACATCCTCTATATCACCTGTAAAAGCACCACCTGCCAAAGTTTCAATCCTAGAAGAATTACCGGCTCGGACGGGGATATAATAATCCTCATCAATGCTCATAGCGTTATATCGAAGATCTACCCTTCCAGTATCTGGATCGACTATTTGATTCCTCTTCATCTGAGTTCTGACTTGCTCTATGTATTGCTCCACATCCTCAACGGGGATATTCCCAACATCAATGTAGAATACACGGCGCTCAGGAGACCGGACAATACGATATGCCATCATCGCATCTTCCAAGAGAATCAACTGTCTCCAAATACGACGAGCAGACTCTAAGACCGATGTGCCATAGGGAACATACTTATCATTTCCCAAAACACGGAAATGCGCTATCTGCCAATTTTCAAATGTTACGCCGGGATCATCAGCGCCGTTCCAGAAATACTGTATATAATTGGGATTAGTTTCGTCTTTCCCTTCTATTCTCTCTATTTCCCTGACAGGTAGCGGAATAACATTTGTGATCCCCATATCGTCGTCAATGTCCAAGTAAAGGAAATAGTCTCCGTACTTGCACATGCTCCTAGCCCAACCAAACAAGTTAGATTCGATATTTAACACACTATAAAGCAGAGTGTGTAGAATTTCTTTTATTTCTCTATTTTGACAATCAATATGAACAAGTGGCGTGATCTCTGATGAGGTAGTTATCTCATCCGCATAAACATCAAGTGCCGAGGCTAGTTCGGGTGTGTATTCCATCTGTTCAAAGTCAGTATACCGTAAAGCTTTATCACGGTCCATAAGAGTTTTATTTTGTAAGCCCGAGAAAGGATTATAATACTCACGTTTTTTAAACTCTTTACCAGTATTTGTCTTAAATTTGTACTTTTTAACAGTTCTTGCTGTTGATCTAACAACAGAAGGTTGATTGTAATCTACTATTGGCCCACTAAAGAGACGGGTCAGACGCTTAAAAAGAGTTGACTGAACATTTCTTGGGTTTTTATTGTCTTGGTTGTTATCTGCCATTTTTTATCCCTTTATAATCCATGATAAATCGTAATTCTTTCCATCAGTCCCTGTAAAAGTATTTTGATGTTTTGATGGGCTTCTATACCCTTGTTGTCCTTCAATTTTAGTATGGAAGTTTTTTGTATCTTTCATAATTCCTGCTATCATTGCTTTTTTGTATTCTACTTCTCTTTTGTTAACAGTTAAAGCTGTGTCCCGTACCCAGCACCCTATAGAACAGGCAATAACAAGATCATCATTATAGCCTCTCATTCCCTGCGGCCTGCCATTGTGCCATACAAACGTCTTGATTTCATTAGCTAGGCGCATAGAATTAATAGTAATTAGTTTATTCCTAACGAATTCCTCAAACTTCGATATAACAAGTGGTCGTGTTTTCATAGACATAGTAAATCCAGCAACACCCCCTATAGCCTCCGCAGTGGCTTGATCAACATACTCGTGAGTAGATCTCACACTGTAATATATGTTATTATATTGCAAATCTTCTAATCTGTTCAGCACACCAATGCCTAAAGAGTTATTTTCTATAACTAAAAGAGCCGTATTATATTCTTTTCCTATTTCTGAGAGCAGAGGAGCAAACATATCAGGTGTTATTTTTCCTTGATATTCCGCTACTTGCTCCATAGTTTGCAAATCAAAAACCTGACACACACTGAAATCTGACCCATCACCACGAGCAACATCAGCAACAGCTAAATATTCCTTATCAGGCTCTGGCCCTTTCCATATCCAATAATTCCTATCAAAACCTGTTCTATGCCGAGGGTCGTTACAAGCCTCTAGGATTCTTTTTAAATCATCTCCGTGAACCACTGTCTCGCCAGAGGCATTAAAGTTACATTCAAGCTCTTGAGCTATCTCCCTTTTCGACATATTTCGAGTTTCTTTCTTAAACCACTCGTCATTTCTCTCTGGGTGTACTGACCAAGGTAACTTCATTGGAAAAAAATCATTCTTTTTCTCCTCAGCCTCAACATAGCTCTTGTGGAACCAATTACCAACACCATATGGAGTGCTCAAAGCTATACAACCACCACCAGTTGAGAGAGTTGGATATAGTCCCGCCCACATCTCATCCAGACCTTCAACAATCGCTGCCTCATCAACAACAAGTAAAGAAAGAGCTTCGGAACGTCCAGCATCTCCAGAGGTAGAAGATGCCTTAACTTGTGATCCGTTAGATAGCTCGAAAGAATTTCTATTATCAATCTCTATGGAAGCGATCTTTAGCCACTCAGGGAGATGCTTGTAGATAGCTTTTGCTTTTTTGACAAGGTTGGCTGCTGTTCCTAATTTGGTTGCCACTACTAGAACATTTTTATCTCGATGAAACAACAGGAGCCAACATACATAAGCTGCGACTGTTGTAGATATTCCAAGCTGTCGGGCTTTCAGAATTATCGTAAATCGATTGTCTTTAAAGTTATCTAAGACTTCCTCCTGAAACTTGTACATTTCAAAAGGGATTAATCCATGAAGTGGGTGTGATATTTTTGCGTAATTATTAGCAAAATAAACTGGGTCTTTGCCCGAACGGACAACCTCAGCCATTAATTCTTTTTTTGTTAGAGTCATTTACGCCTCAGGCGTATCTGGGTTCTTAGGTGCTTTGTTGGCTTTTTTTGTACTATGGAGTTCTGTAAACTTTTTAATAGCTGCATCAACGTTATCTTTAGAGGCTTGCCCGTTTGGTGCTACGTCTTCATCCAAATTTCCAATCTTATATTGCTTAGTTGCCTGAACCCAGTTTCTAACCCGAGAGGTACTCTGGACCATGACATCTGCTGCGGATACCTCGGATAAAGATACAGAAGATTTTGTTACTTTTTTATATTCCTTTTTCAAGAAAGATACAATGTCTGTAAACTTACGCTCAATCTCATTCTCGAACTGATTGCGAGGATGAAGTTCGTTTAACATCACTTCACTTTGATATGAAACGATTAACTTGTCTGCGGAAAATTTAACTCCAAAGCCATCCATAATGCGACTGTCCAAGATAGGGTGCCCTTCTTCCCTCTTTAAACCAGCAGAGATCGGCTCGCCATTGTTATCTAGCGCTCCATCGTAAGCGTTTGCTGCGGCTTGCGAAAGCCCTTGTACTATGTCTGAAATGCTAGCCATTATTATTTTCTCCTCGATAATGCTATTTTAAGATTCTCATCAGTGGGCCGCCAACCATCTTTCCATCGCTGTTCTTCGTGTTCCACAAAATCAACATAACATCGATAGCAGCATTGGAACCTATTCATATATAGGTCGTCTTTTGATGAAAATGAGTATGTTTTACATATCGGGCAGGTCCTTGATGGTTTTTTGGCACCGGACCTCTTTTTAATGATTGCTTCACCGGCTTCAATTATCTCTTTTGTTTTTTTTATGCCAGTTTTCTTGTGGTTACGGCTTTTAAGTTGGGAAAGATATATTTCCTCTTTCTCTTGCCCCCAGTCAGAGCGAAAGTCTTGAACTGTTTGTTTTCCATATTTTTCTGTTATTGCCTTCTCTACAGATGCAATATAATTATAATCCTTTTTCTTGTCACTCAACGCTGGTACACTGCGTGAACGATGCCAATAGACATCCCCGCTCCAATAACTAAGCCAGTAACAATTCCGACTGTTCCACGATTCCTGTCAAACCAAGAGTTGTTTTTATTAAGTTGTTCTTCTAGTTTGGTGATGGAACGAATGTACGTCACCTGCATCTGAGTGCAGACCTTTTGGTCCACCGAGCACTCGGCTATTTTAGCATTGGTATCAATTTTCTTTTGAAGCATTTTTCGGAAATCCTCTTCACTAAGAAGTATTCCAACATAAGTGCTGCCTTCTTGCTCAACAACCGCTGGGCGAGGGTCAAACTTGACTACCTCAGCCGCAGTGGTGTTGAGCGAAAAGAGCAGCATAAGTGCAACTAGTTTCTTCATACTACTTCTTACGAGAACGAGCCTTTGGCTCCTCAGGTAGGAATTTTTTCAAACCTTCGATTCTCTTAGTAGGCCTGCTCAAGCCACTAACTAGAGTATATGTCACAAGCTTGTCCCTGTTTTCATCTTCATAGATTCCACGATGGATAATAGCGCCGCCAGTCAAAGCTGCCAAGGTATCAAAACCAAACTCTATGCTATCCATTAACCCAACAGTCTCCTCGAACAAGACTTCGCCGCCAACAACAATACAAGCAGCACCTGTAGCAGTTGTTAAGTCAAAGCCTTCAGCAAGAAGAGTTTTTTCTAAGTTCTTCTTAAGGGCGTTTGAAATTGCCGTCTCACTCTCAACATTCTTTACACTGGTTACACCCATAATCATACAACCCGGCTGGCGCATAATACTGTCGTAGTCTGTAGCATCAAAGGTTGTGTATTCTGAGTCCTTGTTTGCTAGGACGTTAAAAACGTGAAACAGCCCAGCAACCGTGTTGTTGATAGTTGTCCAGAACTTCTTGACCGTGAGCTTCGGGTAAAGCTTTTTAATCTTTTCATTGTCCACCATAATAAGCGGAGCAATTTTTCCGTCCTCTGCAAGGTCACATAATTGAGTAATACGAGCATGAGCGTTCTTAGCAACAGTTGGCGAAGCTGATTCACCAGCAGTAGGTAAAGAGGCAACAACACCGACTCGTTTGTCAACATCTTCGACACCAATATATGTGAAGTATTTCTTGGCGACCTTAATAAGGGTATTTACTGTGCCACCGCCAGAGCCGCCAGAAACGCCCAGACATATAATAATCCGGTCAACATTGCTACCAAAAACTTCACGGAACTTATTAAATACTTCTTGTTCTTTGCGCTCGATGGCTGCTTCCGCTTTTGCTTGATCCTTGCCAGCACCTTGCTCGCCATGCTCGTCTACAAGAAACTTTTGCTCTTCTGGAATATCTAAACCGTTAAGATCTGATCTTGCTGTGTTGACAGCGACAGTCTTAGTATAGCCCATATCATAAAACGCTTTAGCCATACGTCCGCCGCCTTGACCAGCGCCAACAATAGCATAAGTAAGAGCACCGCCGGACTTATCCTCAACAGTCTCTTCTTCTTCGTTTAGGTCGGGATCGTAATCCTCAATTTCTAGTGTAGGAATGTCTACCATTTTTTAATCTCCTTAAATGTCCAATTCCTTGTGAAGTCTGATTAATGCTTTTAATCGTTCTTCTCTGTCGTGTATTTTCTTTGTATCCTTAAGACGGCTTTCAAAAACTTGTTTGACCGCACCAATCTTATCTTTCTCTAGTCTACCACGTAATTCATTTTCCCTTAAGGCTGTCGTGGCTTCTGTTTTTATAACTTCTAAATATTTCATCTTATCTTCCGTTGGCCTGAGCAAACGGTAAAAGTAAATTAAGAGGGCTGCCACTACAACAACCCCCAATATAATTTTCCACCAAATCTCTTTGGCTTTAAACCATAGTCTCTTCATCAGCCGTGTTTCCACTTAGCAGCAATATCTGCTGCACCCTGAAGTCCTATGTAAGCAAGGGACACAGCCACCCAGTCGCTGCTTGTAACTGATCCAGCCGCCAAGAAAGCGGTGGAGGTTCCCCATACTATTAGTTTTCGTGAGGCCCATTTTCCGAGCCATTGGTCTATTTTCTGTTGCATTGTGATTATACCTCCTCAATATACATAATTAGTTCTTTTGTTTTCTTTTGGCTTGTTGATGTAGTTCAGCGTCACTCCCATGTACTGATATAACGTTGCCCTTGTAGCTTATTTTCGCTATTTTATACCAACTGCTATACTCCAACAACAAACCGACTTTCCAATCAGTATATTGCTTAGGGTCTCCGTGAAACGTACACTGCCTAAACCTTACCAGATCGCCGGCTCTCATACTTTTTGTCTTATTCTTCTATTTGGCACTGGAAGCGCAGGTCAACCCCTCGTAAAATTGGTGTGGCTTCTCGGTCAGTAGAAACTAAAAAGATTTCTATTTCCGCAAAGCGGTGTGGGGGTAGGGCATTTAGGTCTGCTGGTAATTCGTTTTGGCCATCAGCCGAACTTATCCAAGGACCAAAGACAGCGAGTGCTGGGTCAGCCAGTTCATCTCTCGTCTCTGCTACCTTGATCCTGAACTCTATTCTTGTGTCCGGTGGTAAAGTAGAGGAAGCGTCTAGAGTCATCCAGTCGGTATCTAGTTTTTCGCAACCTTCAACAATCATCTTGTAGCCGCCACGGGGAGCCGTGAAGTTTCTTAGTCCAAAACCTGTGAAGTCTGAGTAAGTATAGGGTCCTGAACCCACAGTTACTCTTCTTACGTCGTTCGGATTATTTGGGTCTATTCTTCCCGTGTATCCGCCGGAAGCAACGCCCCAAATGAAGCCATTGAAGTCAACGCCAGCACCTGTTGTGCCTCCACCGATACTGAACTGACCGATGAGTTGCATCGTGTCTACTCGGTAGCCAATCATACCTGTCGTGTTATCAGCAAACCAGATGCGTCCTTCTGCGTCAGCACCTGCTCCTCGCATATAGCAGCGGTTGCCGCCACATGAGGAATGACGCCAAGCACCACCGCCAGCAAGTGGATCTTGGATCGGGTTGCCGTTTGCATCACGATAAGGGTCATAGCGATTTACGCCATCTGATTGCGCACCTACCCACAAGCGGTTCTCACCATCCATCGTGAAGCCATAAGAACGAGCAGGAACACCTTGAGGGCGAATAATACCCGAGGCTCTCCCTGTTCGAGATTCAAAGCCGACGATAGTTCCTCCGCTTAAAGTTCCTGACCAAACATAACTGTTGGAATCCACGACTGCACCATAAGGAGAGTGCCCAACACTGACCGGGTTTTGTAAACCGGGTCGCTGGATAAGATCTCCGCTGGAACCTTGGATACCATAAAACTCTCTGTGAGTATACATCCCGACCCATACATTTCCGTAGGGGTTTTGGGCATCGCCTGAATCAATTGCTAACGCTCTCGCTGTGCCGCCAGTTCTTCCTACGGCATTTGTCCACGCATAGCATTCATCGTTCTGTCCGAAGAACTCGTTGGGGTCGTTACGATCAATCACATTGTTGCCGTTGACATCTTGCGAGGTCTCTATACGACCGTTACCGTTTCTGTCCGCACAGTCTCTATTATATATTTTTGTTACCGACGGTTGCCGACCGAATGCACGGTTGGCTACGAACATGTCGCCATTCAAGTCAATACCTGTTCGGCTTGGACTGTTTTG
>Ga0209337_1000383_pt1 | contig 35344 bp, 45 predicted proteins | sample LinPmetageLP53_FD_184044 | JGI IMG/M metagenome (GOLD analysis project Ga0209337, IMG submission 184044) | Marine viral communities from the Pacific Ocean - LP-53 (SPAdes) (version 2) | ecosystem: Environmental > Aquatic > Marine > Oceanic | place: Pacific Ocean | collected 2010-02-08
TTCAAGAACGCCCTACAAATGATGGGTGGCTCTTTGAAAGTTATTGCTAGGCAGGTTAATATGCCAAACAGCGAATCGTTTTATGCAGAGGTTTGATTATGGGATGGACTTATATTTTGAAGTCTTTTTTTGGACCTAGAGAGTTTCTAGAACACTTCCAAGAAAAGTTGGGAGGAAATATAGTTTCCAGCGAATCTCGTTCTCATAGAACTAGAAGTAGTAAAAGAAACAGAAACTCTAGCGAAACTACTCTACAGCATTCTAATGGATTTCTAAAAGTAGTTTCCAAAGGAGGAAAGTACTATATTAGCAAGGACAACGCTGTTATTGTTTCCGGACTGTCTCTAAAAGAACTACTCCCTATAGTTGAAAATAATTTAAAGGAGTAGTATGTCACAAGATTGGCGAGATATTCTTACTATTGATGGGATGCCTAAATCATCCCAAAGAATAGTGTATGAAATTCTAAGGTACAATCCTAAGATTAAGTTCAATGGATTGAAGAATTCTTTGAGCAAAAGGAAAAGAGTTAGTGATAGGGTTTTGAAGGAGTTTCTAAGGAATGCTACTTGGATTAAAACTACAAAACATACTGACGGTACGAAACTATATCAACTCAGAGAGTGATTTTATGTGGCAAGATATACTCAAAGACATTGAATATCTCACTGAGAATGCTATTGATGTTAAAGTAGAGGGTTTTAAAACCGCAGTTGAGAAAGGCTATCCTTCGGTGATTACTCCCCTTACAGCAGTAACCGAAGTTAATGATGGGAGAATAGACGGCTTTACTTGTTTCAGCGATATGGGTAAATTCTATTTTGTGGGTGTCGCTGAAGTTTTTGAACATGCCACAGGTAAAGGCGTTTATTCTAAACTACTAGAAGAAAGGAATAATAAAACTAAAGGTAAGCCAAGAATAACACTTCTTAATCCTCTTACTGATAGAGGAAGACAGATAGTAACAAGGATGGCAGAAAAACTAGGTTTCAAAGTGACTGAGTATTCTCAAGTAGAAGACATAATGGATGAGTCTACATATAGGCAAATGTCAATACTAACCATGTATCGTTATCCGACTATAGGAGAAGAAGTTAATAGCGATAACCTTGAGAGAATGGCAGGAGCCGTAACTACTACTGCACCGGCACATGCTAAGTTATTCAAACCTGCATATCGCACTAGAAAGAAAAAGAAGGTGGACTAATGGTAAAGGTCAATAAAAAAACGGCTAAGGTAGGGGACGCTACTATTGAGTCTACTGGGGTTTTGATAACCTTCCCTAAAGATTTCGAGGCATGGGAAACTAAGTGTTCCGGAACCAGTGCTGGCGGAAAGCAAGACATGCTTGAAGCAGTAGAACAACACGCCACTAGCCCTAGAAGTAAGTCCCCGAATACTGGCAATGATGGCGCACATCTTTACTTGGCCGCTATCCGAAAGTTGCTAGAAGAAAAGAAAGATACAGTATATTTTGAAGAAGATGCTGAGAAACTAGAAACTATTTTGAATGATATTGAAGGGCTGAAAGATACTGAAACTTTGAATCCCCAAAACATTAAATTCTCAGTGCCTAGGAAATTCAACAGTAAGAATGGAAACTATGCTCAAGGAGTAAAGAAAGATTCTGTCTATGGACACTACCTTAGCACTTTCAATCATGTCAAAAATAAAACGCCAGATAAGCAGACTGATGGAAGCGGGTGGGTTAGTGATAAGCCTAACACAGCCACGCCTCCAATTTATCAAGCACTATACGGTGGGAAACTAATAACCACAGGATTGGTTGATGTTTTGAAAAAAGCAATAGACGACATTGACGAACAACGCCACTCCATAGAAATTACAACCAGTAAGCCAGCAAGAGCATTAGTATCAATACCAGATTTTCGGGAAAAACTCCAAAAGGCTATGAGTTCTTCTACTACATCGGAAGGGGTTAGTGTTTCTAAGGTCATGCGAAAACTATCCAATAAAGAATTCAAAGTCCCTGCTTCGGGAAAATCTCAAAGATTTTTGGCGAATTACATTAAATCCAAAGAACTGGCAGGAACCATTACTGTTTTTAGGATAAAATTAACTCCAGCCAAGACTAAGAAATTGATGAGTTACTATATGCAGTCTAACATGAGGGTTAAGACTAAGCCAATTATTAAAAGTTGGAAGGAAGTGTTGCTATGACATGGGAAAACATATTAAAGATTAAAACATTGAGCGATAGCGATGGAAATTACAAAGTGTCAGATTTATACAGTCCTTCTAAGTTTAGTGATATTGTTCATAGTGATTTAAATGAATATCACAATATGCGTGATTTTAAAACTATTAGTTTTGACGGCAATCATCCCCATGTCGGAGGCGCACATCAGTATTTTAAACCAAATAATACAAGGGAAGCAGTTTGTATGCAATGTATGGTAAGGATAAATTCTCAATAAAGGAAGTGAAAGAATGAGTTGGAAAAACATATTAAAGAACGATTTAGAAAGCGATTTAAAAGAGGATTTACTAGAGATGATTGCCACCGAATTAGAAAGATTCGGTGAAGATAAAATGCGAGAAGATTATGAAGATGCACATTTTGAATCCGGAGTAGTTAAAACCATAATTGATTTTCAAGACGGATATGAAGGCGAGGAAGATTTAACAGAAGAAGAAATTTTTGAGATGGATGAAGGATACTATACTATAGAATTCAAAGACGATGCTGGAGATTTTGCCTTAGCAGAATACACATACAATGATGGGTATAAAGTCGTTGAAAATAATTTAGACGAAAAACATAGCCTTGAAATGTTGAAAAGAATACAGAAAGGACTACAATATCTTTGAGGAATTATTATGAGAAGAAAGAGTTGTGCTTTATGTCAGCATAGTGATGCTGATTCCATGGAAGCCGACTTAGAATCTCTTGTTATCTCTTGCGATGATTTGGATGAGAAAATGGGCTGGAGAAGTGGAACTTCTGCACAACACCAAAGAAACCACATGGGCGAATTCGTCAACAGTAGTAATCCAAAATGTGCCATTTGCACAGACCCTATGAGAGCAGAATACGAAAGGCAATTACATGAAGGTCTAATCACAGCCGAAGAAGTAAGCGAAGGTCTTGATATTACTAAGGAACAAGTTCACCGGCATATTAAGCACCATCTACAACCAATAGTACAGAAGTCTGCGGCGGCAATTATTGCTAAGAAAGAACTGAATGAAGTGGACATGTTGGCAAATAACATAGGGCTTCTAGATACCAAAATTACTGAGATAGCGTCTAGAGATGATTTAGATGCTAGAGAATTAGATGCTCTTGTTAAACTAGCAAGAGAGATTAGAGAGTCTTTGAAATACATGATGGAGTTCAAAGGAAAACTTGTCCACAAGCGACAAGATACAATTATTGTTGCACAAATGCAGATTGTTCAAGAAGTTTTAGCACAGAATAATCCGCAGATTTGGCTAGACATAAAAAGTAAAATGCAGGAGAGATTACAATGAGTTGGAAAAATACATTAAAGAAAGCCTACGACATAGAAGGAATAAGAAGAATTGACCCGGATTATGCAGATGAAGTAGAGAGAATGGAATACTTCATTAAAAATGAAGAAATAGTAATGAATTTAATTGAAGATATAGAACGATTCAAAAAAGAAAATGATTGGCTCGGCCATAAAGAAGCGGTTGAAAATGCAATAAATAACATTAGTCCACCACATAAAAAAGACGACCATATTTTTAATTATAATATGAGTTTATATAATGTGAAAGACTATGAAGACTTTAAAACAAATCCAATTGCTAGTATGGAAGATGTTTTATCCGAGTCAGTATATTATTTCGGAAGAGAAGGATATTAATGCAGGTGAGATTACAATGAGTTGGGAAGATATATTGAAAAGTGCTTGGTATGTTAGAGATGGAGATGCCCCTTTGCACGACCATGTTCACGAACTACTTTTCTTTATGGCTTACAATGAAGACCCTAAATTAAAACAAGCAGGTGAGGCTTTATTGAATAAATTTGATGAATACTATGAAAGGGTGGAGGATAAAGATAAGTTAAATGACCTTTACTCTCTCGAATTTTTTAGTTTTCAAAGCAACTTAAAGAAACTCGCAAAGGCAGTTACTTCAAAGATGGGATTAAGAGAACAGTATTTGTATTTGATTGAAGCAAAGAGATTGATGTAAGAGAGATTACAATGAGTTGGGAAGTAGTAATCAAGGAACCTTTTGGCAGGGGGAGCGAAAAAGACATTGAAACCCTTCTAGAAATTATAAGGCAATTGGAGGCATTCAAGACCATAGATTACAGCGGTAAAAAGAATGTTGCCCTCGAAGCCCTTAGAGAATTCCGAAAGGAAATAAAATCCAATCTTAGGTTTCAACAGTGACAAACTTAATACTTCATAGTCGTTAGCACAACACAGGGAGGGGTTGTCATTAGTCCAAAAAACTCTACTATTACTATCAAATATGACCCATACCGACTGTTTAGAGATATTCTAACAGAAACCGGAATGGCAGATGTTATTGAGCATTTGGAATCTCCTAGAGCAGACCATTCAAAGGTTACTGATGTTCTTGAACCAATAGATGTTTCAGCAGGAATAAGTACTGGTATCAGTTCTGCACTAAAAGAAAATCAAGAATATGTTTTAGCCGTTTCTAAGTTATCTGAAACACAAAATATAAAAGATACTAAACTGAGAAGGAAGTTGACCTCTGCCCTAACTAAAGTTATGAAGGCTAAACCTTCTGCACAATCATTTGTTGATAAATTAAAAGAGTTTGTTGACAACCCAACAGATGAATTATTGTTTAAAATAATGCCTAATATTATTTCTTCCGGCGGTGCTAATCACATAAACAGGGATTTGACAAAAGCAGATACCGACCCCTATGAACTAGTGGATAAAATAGAAGAAACACAGGCTGGAACTAAGACCCCCACAGAAGAGAATTTTGATTCTTCTCCGCAAGTTGTATTTGGGAAGTTCACATCAACATTTACTGTAGGCAGGAAGCCAGAAGATGATTCTAAAAGGTCGGATGGTTTTGGCCGTACTAAAGAAAGCGGCTTTGAAGGACTCAAGATTGCTGGAAAACTGACAGGGTTCGTGACTATAAATTATGATGCGGAATTGACAGACCGTGAAGGACAAATTAAAGATGAAATAGAAAATGAAATAGAATTATTCAACCAAAATTATGATGAGGCATATGTGACTTTTGAATATCCTCCGCTGTTTAAGGCACTGGTAGGAGAAGGAAAAATTACCTACATTGAATCAAACTACGAATCTAAGGGTAGTGAAACCTACCAAGAAGACATTGATGCAAATGAAGTCTTAGAATACTTTAAATTAGCCGCTAGGCTAAAGAACGGTAAAATAATTCTTCCCGAACTTAAAGACCACAATACTGGAAACGCTCTCTTTATTAAATCTAAATCAGTCAACCCATATTTAAAAATCCTACTGACTTCGGGTGCAGATAGCCTGTTGGAAGATACTATTTCTTCTGTTTCTAATTCATCGTATTTATCGGAAGATGCAATAAAGGAAGTCTTTGACGAAGTAGATGAAACTTCAACTTATTTAAGAAACACTAGCAAAGCAACTACATCTAAAGACACACCGAATAAACAAAACCTCTGGGATACTATCAAGAAGGCTATTGTGGCTATGAAAGAAGATAGCGATACTCCTTCTTGGGTTACGGGACTAGATACAGACACACAGAAGGCTCTTAAAAGCCAAGCCGACGACATAACTGAGGAACAATTGAACTCTGTTTCTACTGTTGAAAATTTAGTCAATATCCCGTTTGACATAGATGAATTCTTGACTGGTGAAGTTCAACACGCAATTGGCCAAATAGATAATGCCCCCGAAACTCGACTACCTGCTTTGAATAACAAGTTAATGGCTGGTCTTTTAAAAGATACTACCGAGAGAGCAGTGTTTTCTATTCTTAGTCAAAATCCGGAAAATTTAGAATATGATGGCTCGGCTTTAGACAATGCTTACAGTACCGTCACTAATGTTAATGTGGCAATGAGAATTCTTTTGAATTTTGCACATGTGGGGAGTACTGATATAGATTCTACAGTGAAAGATTTAGTTTCTACAATGGTTAATTATACAAAAGATGGAATCATAGATGCAGATGAAGGCGACGAAATTGCAGATAAAATTGAAGATTTTATTGATGAGTTGAGTGACTCCCTTTCTAATTTATTGGCTGAAATTACAGAGTCTATACGCACTAAGTTAATGGACATTATAAAAAGACCAACCTATTACACTAGTAAAACAGAAGATTCTCTAATGGATGATTTGATGGGTATTGGTATTATACGGGAGGCACAGTAATATGGTGATGGGTGTTGATGAGATTTCGGGACAGATTATTCCTAGCCTCAATAAAGATGTAATTTTTACCATGGCTAAAGTCAAGGGAAGCCCTAGAAGATACATCAAAACTTTGGTTGAAAACAAGGTAGATGAGATTAGCCAAGACTCTAGAAAGAAAGGCAATAGAATACCTAGAACTACTATCAAAGAAGCAAAGAAAAAAATTCTTCTGTCTTTGATGGAAGATTATAAGAAATTAGGTGAGATGGAATACCCTGTGGAAATTGAAGACCTTCCCGATAAAGAAAAGGAAGAAGAAAGAGAAACCGCAATCAACAACATTCTTTCTAAAGTATTTTATGGTATAACAATCAAAGGCAAAAAGATAACTATGATGGAATTATCTAGAACTTTTTCTACTTCCGATGTAGAAGTTTCTTCTAAAGGTGCTTTTGGTAGGAACCAAAATCCCTTAAAGAGTTCCGATAAAATTCGTAAAAAACTTGAAGAAAGAAATTTGAATGCATTTGAAACAGATGATTTGAAAGAAATGTTTAGTAATATAGAAACCGTTCTAGATGGAATTGATGAATGGTATTCAGAATCATCCGGTGGTGGTTCATTTGAAACTAAAGTGAGAACGGCTGGAGATGAAAAGAACACAGTAATTGATGTTAGAGATAATATCTTGCAGTTAATGGGCAATCAAAGGTATGCAAAGACAAACACTAGAAAGGCAATATATGCCAGTTGGAAAAAGGTACACGAACAACATAAAACGGTAGTAACCAAAGTCAATAGTTTAGTGGTTTCTCTTAAAAAACAAGACATAGATACTAATGAACTAGAAGATAAAATTAAAGAATTTTCTAAGGAAGAAAATAATTATGTTCAAGAATTTGACACAGCCCGAGTGGACAAGGCTACTAGATATGCAGATACTGTTTTAGCATTTTCACAAGGATACATAGAAGAAGAATTTGGATTTTCTGTTAATAATGATGGGGAAGTATTTATCACAGATGGTGTAGAAGAAGGAAGTAAAATAAAAGAAGAACAACAAGAGTATAGCGGAGAACTTCCTATAGTAATAGACCCTCTAGGATATTCCTACATTAGTTCTTATGTTTATGGTATTTTTTTGAATCCGGAAGACATTCCAATGGTAAAAAAGTACAGCATTAAGTTCATGTCAGAAATGGGCTTTGAAGACATGGAAGACAAGAGAAGATTTGAAGATGCATTAGCACTCTTTACTGATGTAAATCCAATCATAGAAGGATTGTTTCTACCCGTACAAATTGTAAATAACAAGGGAATAAAACTAGCCTATCCAACTACAAAGGAAGGAAACAGAATTAATCCTTCCACAGTAGAAGCAACTATAGTGGATTTGCTCACAGCATTAGAAGATGTACTATTTGACCAAAAAAGTTCTAAGGGAGGCAACATTGATGTTACTGGACTGCAATACAGTAAAGACAAAAAAGCCGATAAATACAGAACTGCCTATGGTAAGAAACCTGCCATACCTGCAAAATTAGGTTCCAAAACAGAAGTAGCAGAAGTTATGAAGGCATTGGATGAATACATATACAATCCTCTCATAAATCCTGTAATGACGATGGACTTAGATTTCCCAATGACTAGAAAATCAGCATACAAGTCAATACAAGTTTTAGGTACGGGCGACTATGCTAAGGCATATAGAAAACTAATACAGACTGCACAAAAGAAAACAGTTAAGTTGTTTTCTAATAAGGATTTGGTAGCAATTAAAAAATTCTTAGAAATACTGAATAAACCAAATATAAAAATGTCCGAAGTTAGAGAACAAGGTCTTAAAATTAGACCAGCCATTAATAGGGCATTTGGCAGAGATAGGGAAATAATAAAAGATTTCGATAATGATATGGCTGAGTTCCTATATGCTATTTCACTAAAAACTAGAGAGGCAGTGGGTAGTATTAGATTCAAAGGAGCCACTATAGCCGCAACCGATAAGGACAGTTACACTCAAAAAAACTTAGATGTTCAAAGCACTAATAGAGTTACCGTTCTGTCACTATTAAAGCAGTTCTTCCAAGACCCATCTAATGCAAGTCTATTGACTAAGAGGGGAAGCACCACTGTAAAGCAGATTTTAAGTCTTTTGAATCAACTAAGAAAGAGTGAAATAGAAAATAAGATTCTAGAAACTCACGATTCTCTTAGAATTCTTAAAGGGATGCCTACCTACTTTGGCTTAGGTTCTCTTTCGTCTTTTGACAATGTTTCCGAGATTCTAAAAACTTCCAAGAAAAACTTTAATGTTGATTTAACAAATACAGATGTAGTTAAAATTGTAGAAGAAGTAGATTCTTTCTCAAATATCGCTAAGTCTGTAGGTGTTTCGGAAGAGATAGTGTACTATGTTAAGGCTAACTTCCGGTGAAAGATATGTCTTGGAAAAACATTCTAAAGTCCTTCACTCCATTAGAAGAGTTAGAAGAATGGATGCAAGTTTTCATCAATTCGATATATGAGATGCAAGGTGATTTAAATAAAATTAGTAGGCATTGGGACTACATAACCAATATAATTCAAATGATTGCCTACAAAGGAAAGGGTTCTGACCATAAAGATATTATGAAACTTTTTGGAAAAATTGTCGAATATATCGAGAAGGAATTTTCAAATGGTAAAGAACTTAAAGATAAATTACAAACCATAATTACTAGAAGAAAAGGTGAAAGATATGGATGATATTGAAAACCTAAACTTAGAAAAACAAATGGATATGGAAATATCTAAAAATTCATTTCCTTATTTTTTTGAGCATGTATTAGGTTGGGATTTTGCGGCACACCAACAAGAATGGTTAGAACTAATGGGGGATACTCAGCGAACAGTAATCATTTGTAGTCGTGGTCACGGAAAATCAGTGTTCATGCATTCTTGGGTAGTTTGGAATTTAATTTTTCAACCTCCCCCATATCAAATGCTATACATTTCCTCTAACCAAAAACAGACTATGGTTCACATGAGGGACATTGACAAGGTGTTCAATAACCCCACAATTAAACACTTTAAACCTGCTAAGGGTTGGGCTATTGGAAACATAACTTTGACCAATGGTAATCAAATTTTAGAGCGTTCCGTTGGTTCACAGATTCGTGGTCTTCACCCTCAAGAAATTATTATTGACGACCCTTTGAAGGAGTTTAGTCTGTCTGCTATTCAAAAGGTTACAGATTGGTTTTACGGTGACATGATTCCTACTCTTCACCATTCTGCATCACTTAGAGTTATTGGAACTCCTTTTAGTTACACCGATATTTATTCTCAACTAGAAGAAAATCAAGCATATACTGTTAGAAAGTATCCTTGCTTTAACGCTCTTAACGAACCCCTATGGCCTAACCGTTGGGACTATGATGCTCTCATGGCTAGGAAGGCTGAGATAGGTTCTCTAAAGTTCACTAGGGAGTATTTGTGTGTTCCAGTATCTACAGGAACTTCACTGTTTAATCCCGAGTATCTAGAAAAAGCAAAAAATAAGAGTCTAGTTTTGAAGCCTACTCGAAGAGAGGGCTTCAAGTATTATGTTGGTATTGACCCTGCAATATCTACTGATGGCGACTACAATGTTATCACAGTACTAGAAGTGGATGAACATGACAATAAAAACATAGTCTACATTGATAGGGCAAAAAATGTTGAATTTAGAGAAAACATACAGAAGGTTAGACTGATAGGTAAGATATTCCAACCCGAAGTAGTACTATTTGAAACAAATGTATTTGCTAAATCTTTTACTCAAGAACTGCGAAATGTTTCGGATTTGAATGTTCATGACTTTAACACTACTAGAAAAAAGAAGCAAGACATTATCCTTAATTTACAAATGAATTTTGAGAATGAAAAGATACATCTTCCCTATGCTAATGAAGAAAGTAGGCGTGTAACTACTGCTCTTATCGAAGAATTATCAATGTTTTCTATAACTTCCAAGGGTAAGTTTGAGGGAGTCGGGGCGCATGACGACATGGTTATGAGCCTAGCATTAGCAAACGCCGCCACTAAAACGATTAGTGAAAACTTCTTATTGCTAGACGATTTGGGTATATTCGATGCGCCTAGGACTACTAGTCATGGTGGTATTATGGGATTAAACTTTTAGAGTGATTATTATGCCTACTCCCGAAGAATCAAGAGAAGCGGCTAAACTTCTAAATGAGATGGCAGATTCCCAAGAAAAAGACCTTAAACAAATTGAAGACTTAACCGGAGATATAAAAATGAGTTTGGGTTCCGAACTTAGTGTACTCTCTGAATATGAGATGGTTTCCAAGATAGCAACTACTTACCAATTAAACGCATCTCAAGCAAAAAAACAAATAGAGTCTTTTCCTTCTAGTCATGAGATGTATGGTGAAAACATACCTCAAATAGTCAAGACATTAAGAAAGGCTAGAAGAGAACTGAAAGGCGAAGATAGAAATAAAATGTCTAAAAATATAGACAACATTATTGAAGGATATTCGGAACATCTATCTAAGTGCATAAGCAGTATTTACTGGCTAACTCCTTACAATACACCATTTCTAAAAATGAAGTTTGATGAAGGGGACTTGGCTAAATTATACAGCATGAAACATAGTAATCAAAGAAGGGCTGTAGTTGATTCTATCTGTAAGTATTGGGAGGCAGAACTAGACCAAAAAGAAACTCCATATGGACCTCAGTATTCTTCTTTGCAGAAAGAAATGAATGCGGCCAAGAAACAGTTTAGAGCAGAACTAAAGAAGGTAAGTGTTTCATCTTTGAAGAAATCTGTAAAAGAATTGACTAAAGAATATATCGTAAATGAAGTTAGTGCTAATCAAGGAATATCGGCTAGAGAACTTCATGACCGAATGCCGTCTACATTATACGACAGAAACTCATGGCATACTATTTCTAAGATGGCTAAGTCCGTAGATGTTACATCTGTTTCTGGAAAGTATTTTAGTTTGGATGCAGAAATAAAGAAAAACATTTGGGCTTACACTGCGGCATTTATTGATTCGGATGGTTACATTACAATGGATAGGAACCACAATCCTAGAGTCGGACTGGTAGCCACAGGAGATAGGGGTAAAGCATTTATGACCGAAATACACAAGGCAATCGGGGGAATAGGAAAACTACACCTTGACCAAAAATCTCCACAAGACACACGGCCAGTTAATCGTCTTAATTTTTATTCACAGGCAGAAGTTACAGAACTGCTTACTAAATGCCTACCTCATTTCCGAATGAAACAAGGTAATGCTAATTTGCTTTTAGAACTAATTAGAATGAAGAAATCCTACAAGAAGGCGGATTGGTATAAGGGTCGTTGTGATGAAATTTTTAAGTTAATGAAGTGGGAGAACCATAAAGACCATGTAGGTTTTGATTTTTCTAAGGAAGGTATTTACGCCGACGATATTCAAAAATATACAGACAACTGTAAAATGTCAATGATGGATGAGATGGAAAACATTGGTGGAATCATTGCTAAGAAAGAATTTGGAGATACTTCATTCAAAGCCTATTATAACAAGGTTAAACGCATATTAAAACAGACTACTATGGACAAGGAAGACGAGGACATTATCATGTCTTTCCTAGATGCTGGTATGAAAGACGAAGAAAGCAGTGAAGACGAAATGACAATGATTAGTGCTGGTTTTGCTAAAAACAAAATTGAAGAAGTTCTAACTAAATATGGGAAAAACGAACAACAACTATTTACACAAGAAAATGCCTAGGTGGTTTTTTGAAATACTGTACCAAATGTTATACATGCGATGTTATAGATTTAAGAGCGTTTGGATACTGCAAAGAATGTTGGGAGGCACAAAATAATGACTTGGCAAAAAATACTAAAGAAAGATAGTAGAAGCAAAAGGAAGGTTCCTAAGCATACTTACAAGGCTCCTAAAGGGGTCTATAGCAATCCTAGCCTTAGAGAGAAAATACACAGAAGACTGTGGGCTAAGAACACTCATGGTACTGGAAAATACAAATGGTCTGCTAGAAAATCTCAAGAGTTGAATAGGCTTTACAAAAAAGAAGGTGGCGGCTTTGTCAACAAGAAGTAGTTGGAAAGATGTTTTGAAGGCTTTAACAGAAGCGCAGAAAGACATGGTTGAGTGGAATGAGGAAGAGTGGGGACCACTTACTCCAAAATCCAAAAAGAAAGGCAGATATGGCCCTAAATCACTTAGAAGTTCTTTGACTCCTTCACAAAAAACCGCAGAAAACAGAAAGAAAAGAGCGGGTACTAGAAAGGGGAAACAACATGTTTCTAGAACTAAGGCTGGAAAGAAAGCCTACAAAACAGTAGAAGGTAGATAATATGACTTGGAAAAACATACTAAAGGTACACTGCGGAACAGAAAGGATGGGTAAGCCATGCAACTGCAAAGAGTGTGTAAATAAGAAATTAACACCTAAACAAAGTAAGCATTTAGATAGAAACAAAGACGGTAAAATTAGCCGTGAAGATTTTGACCTACTAAATAAAAAAGAAAAAAATCTAATGAAAGATATTAAGAAAAAAATCCTTTCCACTAATACCAAAAAAGGAGGTGCTTTAGCAATGAAAGATTTGAAACATATTGCTAGTCAAAAAGATTTAGATAAAGCCCTAGCCGAATTAATAGAGGAACGCAAGATGTTTCATCACACCGATGGAGATTTTTATACACATGAGCCGAGTAGTAAAAGACGGGGGCCATTTACTGCATGAGTTGGCATATCATTCTAAAGAATCTAGTTTGCCCAAGAGCAACTCAAGATTTGAAACTCAATACTAAAAATAGAGATAGGGCAGTAAAAGAAAAGTATATTCAGTATGGCCCTCTTAATCTAAACGATGAAAAGTATTGGGAAGAATATGCTAAGAAGTGGAATACCACTGCTGATGTTGCTAAGAAATCTAATTGTAGTAATTGTGTTGCATTTGATATATCCCCAAGAATGGATGATTGTATGCCACTAAATACTGATGAAGATGGCCGCTTAGGTTATTGTTGGATGCACGATTTCAAATGTCATTCTGCAAGAACTTGCTACACTTGGGCTAAAGGTGGCCCAATTGATGATGATAAGACTTCTAAAGAAAACCAATTGAGGGGCGAGAAATGAGTTGGAAAGATACACTAAAGGCATATAACCCCGATGAGATGGATGCTAAGAGAAAAAAAATTCAACAGAAAAATGAGTACCTAAGAAGACAAAAAAAACGGGACGAACAAATAGTTATAGATTTGAAAAGTCGAATCTCACAAAGGGATGCAGATGCTAACTTAATTCGTGATTTACAAACTGATAAAAAAACCACTAAAAGAAGAAAGAAACCGAGGAAAGGAAGCCCACCACCTCCACCGCAAAGAGGTGGAAAGAGATGAGTTGGCAAGATATTTTAAAGAATGATTCCGACTATAAAAGCCGTAAAAAGTATAAGGATTTAAGCCCGGAAAAACAAAAAGAATTAGATGAAAAATATGATAGGTTAATGCCTAAATTACAGGCTAAAAGACGCTCCCTAGAGATTAAACAGTACCAAGCCATGTTAAGAATGCTTGTCGGAAAACATGGTAAAGATTCTGAAGAAGTTTTAGATTTAGGTAAAAAGTTTATGGCTATTAATCCAACAGAAGAAGAAATAGATGGGCTTATGAATTACCTTGAAGAATTACCGGACAAACCTAAGCCTCGCACTCCTATGGATGAATTTAAAGACAGGCAAAAACTATCCCAACAATACTTAGATTCCATGAGGGATGATTAATGAGTTGGGAAAATATCCTTAAAAAGAAGCCCAAGAGCGCAAGGTCAAGGGCTTTAGAAAGAGCCAAGAAGAAAGGGCTTTCCGGTCTTAATAGCCCACAGAGATTAAAAGACGACTCAGGTAAATCACATCATGTAATGGCCTTTGAAGGCAAGAAAGCCAAGTATATTAAGTTCGGACAAAAGGGAGTTAAGACAAATCAAACTGCTGGACAGAGAAGGGCTTTCAAATCTCGTCACGCTAAGAATATCAAGCGTGGAAAAATGTCTGCGGCTTATTGGGCTAACAAAGTAAAATGGAGTGCAAGTAAGACCAAAGAGCCGAAGAACAAGAAGTGGCGTAAAGGCTCCTAAAAAGTTAGGATAGGGCAATCGTCATTAAGGATGGGTATAAACAACAACTGAGGGGAAATACCATGGCTGAGAAGAGAAGGTTCAATGTCGGCAATTTATTCCGAAGGTCTACGCCTAAACCGGCAGACCGTAAAGTGTATAACATGGGCATACAGGAAAGGGAAACTTCCTACAGAATGTCGGCTCCTATGGTCTACAGCATAACCCAACAGTCTGTTATTGTTAGAACTTGCATTACTCAACTAAAGCAAGAAATCTTTAGAAGAGGATATGTTTGGGAAAAAGCATACGAAGCCAAGTGTAATAATTGCACTAAGACACACCAAAGACCAGTCACAGAATGTTCTAGATGTGGTTCTAACGACTTAAAGAAACCTGACGCTGACCAACTAAAATATGCTGAAAAATTCATTGAAGGTTATATTAACAAATCCGAACAATTATTTATTGATGTTCTCAAAGAACTAGAAGACGACCTAAACATAATGGATGATGCTTACATTGTTTTGGTCAAGGAGTATTATCTTGACGGCAATGGAAAAATAAGAATGCATCGCATTAAAGAACTCTTTAGAGGCGACCCAGTTACTATGGCAATATATGCAGATGAACTGGGAATTAGAGGAACCAAAGGCTTTACTTGTATTAACCATAGAGATTATATTTCACATGAACCTCATGAAAACTGCACAGAATGTGGCGGTAATCTATTCCCTATTCATTATGTGAACAGGGCTAATGGAGAGGAACAGTATTACATCGAAGGAGAAATACTTCACTTTAGTAAATACAGTCCCAGTAGGCTGTACGGTCACTCTCCAGTAATGACACTATTTAATCACATTATGACACTCATAGCCATGGAAAACTATGTCAATTCTTCATACACTAAGAGCAGAATGCCTAGAGGATTGCTTGCAGTTCAAACTAGAAACATGGAATCAATGGCTAGTTTTTGGAGAAGTGTGAAAGAACGAATGGAGCAAGACCCGCACTACATCCCAGTTATGGGAATAGAAGCAGACAATGGTAAGGGGTCTGTAGAGTGGATTAAGTTTATGGACAGCCTAAAAGAAATGGAATATGTCGCTGTTAAGGATGATTTAAGAGATAGGATTTCTGCGTTCTACGGAGTTAGCAAAGTCTTCATGGCAGACAATACTACTAGTGGCGGTCTTAACAATGAAGGAATGCAGATTCTAGTAACTAATAGGGCAGTACAAATGGCACAAAATGTCTACAATAATTATGTTTTCCCGTTCCTAACTAAGCAGTTTGGTATAACAGATTGGAATCTAAAACTGCCTCCTTCGGAAGAAGAAGATGAAATCGCAGGACTTCGTAAGAGAGAATTAGAAGTTAGTATTGCGGCGGCAGTTAAGAATCTAGGCTTTGAAGTAGAGATGGATGAAGATGGCAACTTTACTTACAACAAGCCAGAGCCAGTACAGGAACCACAAGACGAAACTAAATCACTAGATGCCTCACCTAACCCGTTGGCAGGGTCTAACTTAGACCAGAGGGATATGGATGAGAACATGAGAACTATGATGGAGGGCGGTTCTAAACCACAAGAGAATCCTGCTACCACAAGAAATAAACCATCTATGAGCGTAGGGCCGGATAAGCGCATGACCGGATTACCAGCAGATGCGGGTAATCAAAATGTGGATAGAAGAACTGAAAGGAGAATACCATAATGACAGAAGACACAGCACAAAAAGAAAGAAGATTGGCTAAAGAATTGGCACAGGTTAGAGCAAGACGAGCCGCAGAAGATAGAACCCCTACAAAATCTAGGGACTATTCAGTAGGTGGATTGCCTCCCGACACTACCCACAGGGCTACTAGAAGTAGTGCAGATACTCCCGATGTAATTCAACTACCTGCTAAGAAAAGAAAGCGCACTGAAAACAAGTGGTGAAGTTTTTGTTACTAAAGGCAACAATACCTGCGGAAGAAGTTAAAAACTTCACCAAAGAAATTGAAGAGCAAATAAAACTTATTAAAAAGGTTACGAAAGTATCCTATGAAGTTGAAAATGTCAAAGAAAAGGCCAAAGTAATTTATCCTAAAAAGAGTGAACTAGATGCTCTAGAAGAAGCAGTTGATTTAGATAGTACTAAAGAAATCGGACAAAACTCTCAAACACTATCTTCAAAGAAGGAAGAATATTACTCTTCTAAAAAACTGTTAGAATATGAAGAGGGTCAACTAGAGGCTCTATCATTAGATGATGAAGAATACGCAGAACAAGTTCTTGAACTAGAATCCGCAGTGAATGCTCATAATAATGTAATAGCCTCATTTGTAGAAGAAAGAGTAGAATTTCTAATACGCCTACTAAAATTAAAAATTTATTTACACGAAGAAAAAGAAAAAATCAAAGAAGGAACTAGGCCTATGAGCGCACAAGGAGGGTTCTCTCCAATAAAAATAGGAACAGAGTCACAAAAAAATGAAAGTCCCTTTGAAGTATTGTATAGTCCGGAACAGGCTAGTAAAATCATTGAGGAAGTAACTAGTTTGGCCGAATATCTAATGGAAGTAACAGAACCAGAAAAAATAAAACAATCTCTAATGGACATGATACGAAACACTCTTATTACCTTCAATGAAGTCAAAAAGGCTAAAAAAGAGAGAGCAATGTCTGTAGAAGAACAGGAAGAAAGACAATTCCCACCACAAAAAGGAGAAGTTACAGAAGCCATAACAACCAGAATAGAAAACGCTAGCCAATCTCTTCAAGCAACATATGACAAGTTCAAAGTCGAATTAAACGAGAGAAGATATAGAGGCAAAAAACTACCTAAACCAAAAGAAAGCACTCAAGAAGAAATTTTGTCGGAGAGGCTGACTAGACTCATAGACATGATGAACAGAAAGACCATACCTCCCATGGAAACTCCAATGGAAAGTTCAATAGTTTTGAAAATTAGAAAACAAATGAATTTAGAAGTAGACTTGCTTATGTCATATTCTGGAAATGATAACACAGTAAAAAGTAGGCTCAGTGCTATCCAAAGTTTGCTTTTTGATATGAGTTTCAAAGAAAGAATAGAGGCTAAAAGACAACCAAGAGAAACCAAAAAAGACCATGCAAAGAGACTAGACAAACTGAAAGAAAAATACGGTAGTAAGTTTGAAATTTTTAGAGAAGAAGCAAGGGAACTAAAAGTACCTAAAGAAACAATTAGTGAGATTGACAAAATAAACAAAGCCATAGAAAAATACATTTCTAAGATGAAAAAGGGCAATAAATCAGAGGCAAATACTATTCTTGAAGAAAAAATTTTAGGTGATTATTCTAGAACTGTAGTAGCAAACAGAATAAATTATCTAGAACGAATATCGTCAAACAGGTGGAAGTCTGAGGCCAGACGATTTAAATTTAAGAGTACTGGTAGCAATAAAGGTAAGTTTAATGAAATGGGTGGAGAACTAGCAACCGGAAAACAGAAGGAAAAAACTCCTGCCTATAGGTACACTGATTCTTACAAGGGATATGCTAAGTTAATTGACGGCGCAAATAAATTACATGGATTATTAGAAAATAAAATAGAAGATAAATCTGTTATTGATTTGATAAAAGGAAATGTTAGATTATTGAATCCTAAGCAACTTAAGAGAATTGAGGCGGCATATGGTAGAACTGTAGAAGGGGAAATAAAAACAGGTGGTGAGTATGAAGGCAATAGGCCAGTAACACCACTAGAAGCACAATTTGACAGGGAAATGTCGGCCAATGCTGAGGCAAAATTACAAAGAATACTAGAAGGCAAAAACAAGAAAGAACTTATCGAAATGGCTAAGGTAAGAAATGTAGGTCATGAAGGTACTAAAAAGGTCATAATCCAAAACATTATGCAAGGAAAGCCTCAAGAGGAAGAGCCATCTAGCGAAGATATAGAGGGGGAAGAAGAGTGACTTGGGAAACCGTTTTAAAACAGCCAGAAATTATAGAAAAAGAGAACAGTCCTATTTTGGATTCCTTGGACTCTAAGAAAACTAAGCGGCTTAAGAAAATTCTACAAACCGCTGAACCTACTGAGTACTTCGGACAAGACTTTACTAGAATGGGGGAACTCATTGATGTTCTTCGTGAACTTGATTTGGTTAAGACAGACACCAAGATGAAAAAGAAGTTCGTGAGTATTGATGAAAGAAACATTGATATGGTTGCCCTTTCCAGCAAACTACGAAAGGAATATGAAGTTCTCTACCGTCAACTTAGAGAAATTGTATATCCAAAGAAAAAGGGGGATTTAAGAAATGAGTGAAACAAGTGAAGACATGCTAATCATACTGAAAGAATTGGTCGGAAGAATAAAATCATTAGAACAGGCAGTCTACGATAAAGACAACCTTCTAATGAAATCCGGATTAGTAGTGGTTGGTGGCCCAACGCCATCTATGAATAACCATGCAGTACCAAGTTCCGACTCCATTCATAAAATGTCGTGGGGCGACATAGATAAGTTCGTAAATGGGAGAGTTTGATATGCCGGAGAAAATGACAGAAGAGGAAGCACGAATTAGCCGAGCAATTAGACTTGTTCGTAAAGCAAAAGAAATTCTTCAAGAAGAAGATAAAAACAGAATGCCTTATGATTCAGAAGAAGATAAAGAAGCGAAAGTTAAGAAACCCAAGGCAGAAAAAGATGATACTAAGATTGAGAACAACACAGGTACTCATTCCGGATATGGTCTTGCTGGAGATACTAACGACGCTTGAGTGATTCGATGGCAACCACTGGTTTGATGTTCGAGAAGGATAAGGCCCCTATCTCTAACGAAATTCTAACTCTATTTGAAGAAGTAAGGGTTGCTTATCTTTCTGCTAGAGCAGACCCAAAAGAATACGGCTCTAGATGGAGAAAGGCTATAGAAAAAATAGAAGAGGCATATGACAGTATTTCTCCTTTAGGAAAAGAAGTCAAAGAATACTTAGATGAGCGGCATATAGAAGCCGACGATGCTAGTAGTCCTAGTAGCGGCACTGCTAAAATTATTTATGAGTCTATTAAACAAATGCGATTTGATTCGGAAAATGTAAATGACCCTTTCTCTAAAAAATTAAAAGGCAAGGTATTGGAAAGCCTACTTACTGATATTGGTATTTTTATTAAATTTATTCATTATGCCATTAGGTCGGATGATGATGCTTTAGTAGAAGACGCATACACTAAATTTGAATACGAAGCAGACAAAATTACTGATGGTCTAGAAGGACTAGACTTAGCGATAGAAGATGTTCCTCTATTCATAATTGAACATTATGGTGATGATAAGGATAGTAAAAAAGTAATGCCTAAATTTAAGGCCGCTCTTGCTGAATTAGAAAAGATATTTTTAAGCAATAAAAGCGAAGAAGACTGGAAAGATTTAGTTAGAGTAGAACTAAAAAAAGCAGAAAAGTCCGAGGAAGAAAAGGCCACTTCTAACTTTATTGTTCCAAATAAGCCAATGTATCGTATCTTTGATATTGAAGATATGGAAGAACTACAAGGTTTTTCTGGCGACTATGTAGTTCAAGAAAAGTATGACGGTATGAGGATACAGATACACAAGATTGACGGAAAGGTACAAATCTTCTCATTCAACAAACAGGACATTACAGATAAGTGTGCTGAACAAGTGGCAGAACTAAACAAAAAATCATACGGAGATTGTATTCTAGATGCTGAGTTAATTCTGTTCGAGGGAGATAACTCCCTACACCGAGCAGATACTATTGCTCATGTGTTCAAAAATAAATATCCCGATGCTAAACTAAGGGCGCATGTTTTCGACATAATGAGACATGAAGAAAAGAATTTGACAGATGAAGAACTAGAAGTTAGAATAAATACTCTGTTTAATAATTACTCTTCCAAATCATCACAGTCTATAGAGTTCCCTTCTAAGAAAGATACTAGAATTGCAGATTCATTAAAGGATATAGAAGAATATGCTAAAGAGATTATGGAGATGCCTACCGCTGAGGGAGTTGTCATTAAAGATTTAACTTCTACTTACTTTATCGGAACTAAGAAAAATCCTAAGTGGGTTAAGTGGAAGAAATTTGTAGACTTAGACATGATGGTTCTAGATAAAAAGTCTACAAAATCTAACCTATTCTCTTACACTTTAGGAGCAGGTCCAGTACTAGAAGAAGATAAGAACACAGTAGAGATGGATGGAGTTCTTTATATGAATGTTGGAAAGGCCCTCAATACTAAAATTGATGTAAAGGTCGGAGAAATTATTAGAGTTAAAGTAGATGAAGTCAAAGAGTCGGATGGTAAATTTACTCTATTCTCGGCTAAGGTAATTGAAGTTCCCGAAGCCGCTACGCCCGACAAGATAGTTACTTTGGAGTTACTATCTAAAAACACAAAACCTTCCCTTAAATACAAAGTAGAGGCCCTAAAGAAAGGAATAACCATTACAGATAACATTCACGGTTCCGCTACTATTATTGCCAAGGCTATGGATGGCTTCACAGTATATGGATTTAATGAGAACAACTTAATGTCGAAGAACGCTATTGTTGATTTAGATATGTGGAAGCAACAGGCAGAAGATACTCTCAAGACATTACAAGGAACTCTTAGAGCCGCTATTGTTAATCAAATTAAGGCTAAGGGAAGAGAAAATCTAACTAAAGGGACTTTAGGGTTGAATCTGACAGAAGTACATAATTTCCTTGTTGCCAACCATCCTAGTGAATATGAAAGCGTCCTTGACAGTAATAGAGAATCATTAGGAAATTTTATTGAGAGTTCCGAACACACTAACCTTCAAAACGGAATTGCTACTATTGATGATACCGTAGTACAGAAAGAAGTAGATTCTAATTTAGGAGAATTTAAGGTCTACACTAGAAAGGACGGTAATTTAGACTTTATTATTAATTACAAGGGTGAAAATCTGTCTTGGTATATTGATTTAGATTCCGATGATGATATTTTTTCACTGTTTGGTAAAGCCACTAAGTTTCCCGCAGAAATATCTACAAACATTTCTAAAGAAAAATTAATTGATACTGGAGAAGTAGAGATTGGAGTTCAAAGACATGGTTATCATGAGTACATTCTAAATGGAAATAAGTTTGAAACTAAGATTCATTTTAGAGTAGTAGAGGATGGAGATAAACCTATGTGGATTGTTTGGACTGGATACGAACAAAAGCCAGTAGATAAAGACACAGATGAGGGTATTTGGAATATCTATGAAGACAAATATAAGGGTCTTAAATACAGAAAAGATACCGAAAATACCGAACTTATTAAATAGTGTACTTTAGACAACAAGGTTTGAACCCAATGTCTACTATCATGACTGCAATACCGGAAACTGAGTTTTCCATATTGAAGGCATCATCGGACGAATTGATGATTGGTGGCTATGCTTCCATAGAAATGGTAGACAAGCAAAACGACTTAATTACTCTAAAGGCTCTAAATGAGGCAGTTAGTAAATTCATGAAACACAACAAGTTTCGCAATGTTATGACTAACCATTCCAATGTTCAAGTTGGAGAGGTAGTCGAATCCCATCGAGATAGTAATGGAAAACTATGGAAAACACATGTAGATGATGTGGGATTCTTTGTAGTAATTAAACTACGAGATGATATTGAAAAAGCAAAGGAAATAAATCGAGGCATTCGCAAAGGGTCATTGAGGTCTTTTAGCATAGGTGGGCAAGCACTACAAAAAGTGAAGAAACACCACGATGAATTAGGGGAGTATAGTGAGATAAGCAAACTAGAACTCCACGAAGTCACAATATGTGAAAAAGGAATCAACCCCGAAGCGAGGTTCGATATATTAAAGGAGGACAAAACAATGAACAAATTGGAAAAAGCATTGGCTGAACTAGATACTCTTCTAGAAGAAGTTAATACGCTACGAAAAGAAGAAGAACCGTCAATGGAAGCAGGTGGAAAACCTCATCCTTTGGACGAGAAGATGGAAAATGAAATGATGGATACCGAAGTAGAGTCTACGGAATACATGGATGATGAAAGGAAGGCTACTACTCTCGACGGAAACGATGAGGCTAACCTTGGCGGTGCTGGAGAGTATATTGAACAAGCCGGACTTCAAGCAAAGAAGGAAGGAATGGTTTCTAAGACCTTCGCTAATGAAGAATTTAGTACTCTCAACCTAAGTGTTGCTAACATTGAAAAAGCATATCAACAGTACAGGGCAGAACAACTAGAGAAGGCAGGACTTACTTCCCTAGAACAAACCTTCGCTAAGAGATTCGCTACCGAATCTAATGACCGAGCAGACATGGTTGCTAAGTCGGAATACGACGCACAATCCGAGATTGCTCAACTTACAAGCCAGTTTGCAGACCTAAGAAAGTCGCTAGAAACTGATACTAACATTCGCAAGGCAAGCGTAGAAGCCGCTACATCGACTAAGGTTTTCTCTACACAAGAGATTGCAGATATGTCTTGGAGCGATATTCATAAGGCTGTTGGCGGAAACATTTGAGGTGAATTAAATGGGATACATTAACACGATAAGAGATTTAGAAGCGGCGACATACGGACTACCTGCCTTTGGCGGAAACTCTGTATTGAAACAAGCAGGTGCAGTTCAAGGACTACACACTGCACACGACATTGCAGATGCTGGAGCAAACGGCCTAACTGGTATTGGAACCACAACTGGTTTCTACAACCAACTATTTGGACAAAAGGTTTGGTCTATGCTAAACCGAGAAGTGAACGCTCTTGCTATGGTTAGTAAGCGGCCTTACAACTCATCCGGTTGGAGAATTCTTAAGAGCCGACCCTTTGGTGGTTCGGACTCTAAACTTGCAGTTGACATTACTGGTGATACTACTGGTAGCGGTGTTGTTGGTATTGGTGGCTCTGCGCCACACGCTGACCAAATTGGTGGTGTTCCGGAAAACGCAGGACTTTCTACTGCGGCAGATGGACTTGGCTCTATGGCCCCAACTTACGCTCAACTCTTTATGAGTCCTAAGACTATTGCACATCAGTTCGATATTTCTGAACTCGCAATGGAAATGGCTCAAATTGATGATGGACTTGGAGATATTCGTTCTATCATTCGTGAAGACATGGGTAAGGCACACGCAGAAGCACAAAACAAGATGCTCCTTATGCCTCTTGGTGCTTATGGTGAAGCGGCGGCTCTAGCAGACATTGAGCGAAACTACACTTCCTTGATGAAGGTAGTTTCAAGCCGAGCAGAACTTCTTGCTGGTGATTCTACTGTTCTTTGGACTGATGCGGCTAGCGCAACAAACAACCTTGGTAAAATCTACGGTGATGAGCGACACTCTGCCGCTTCATTCCTTGATGCAGAAGTGGACTTTAACAGTTCTTACGCCGCATCTTCGGTTCGACCACTAACTCTTACTTTGCTTAACAACATGATTCGTAACTTGCGAATTGCTGGTGGTTCTCCAAAGGTTATCTTGACTGGATACGATACTATCCAAGCAATTGCAGACCTACTACAGTCTCAAGAGCGATTCATGGACCGCAAAGAAATCATCCCTACCGTGAACGGTGTTCGTGGTATTAAGGGTGCAGAAGTCGGTTTCCGTGTGGCAACTTACTACGACATTCCTTTGATTCCAGTTAAGGATATGCCCGCTACTGCTAACGCTTCGGATACTACTGCAATTAGTGATTTGCTGTTCTTGGACACAGACCACTTGTGGCTATCGGTTCTTAAGCCTACTCAATACTTTGAAGATGGTGTTTCTAATGGGAACCCATTCGGTGTTGGTCGTCTTGGCAACCAAGCACTCTACCGAACTATTGCAGAGATTGGCTGTTCCTTCTTTAAGGGACAAGGCAAGATTACCAATGTGGCTTGAGGTGGTAAAGTGACAAACGCTGTTACTTTAATCGCTGACCATAAAGGTATAGCAAAGCCATTCGTTGTGGGACACCAATATGTCTCACTAGCGAGTGTTGCTATTTCGTCTTACCGAACAGGCTCTCCTGCTACTGCGGCTAACCAAACCCTTGCGGCGGCTGATGCTGACCCCGATACTATAACAAGAGCGGCTGGTAATTTTATTACTGACGGATTTGTTGTGGGTGACTACGGAACTTTGTCGGACTCAACTACTGCCAATGATAAGGTCGCTTTTAAAATTGCTACCATAACGGCTACTGTTCTAACTGCTGACCCTGTTGGTACTTCCGGAACGCTTGCGGCTGATAGCGGAGGCAATGAAGAATTTACCCATGCTGGTGAAAAACTTCTAGCGGCTGACTTTGGATTGGCTACCTTCACACAAGTTGAGGTTTCAAACCCATCTATGCTAAACTTCAATTACACTGTGGGAGCCATCAGTTCGGACGGTACATTCTGCTATCTTTACTGTACTAAACTAGGCTCTGTTTTAACGGACGGCGTAGTTGCTTTGGCAGAAAATGTAGGGGCTGTTACAGTTCGTGCAACAGGACTTCTTTGAGGTGTTTGTTTGGCAACCATCCGTTTAAGTGAGTCTTGTACGGTTCCAACCATGAGGCTACGAAACGGGGCAGAAGGTTTTATGGAAGTAACGAAGGTCGAAGATGTTAAAATCTCGGCCTTCGTTGCTTCACATTACATTGGTGGTAAGAACTGTACGGTTGAATTTACTTCCGAGGATAGAGAAGATATTGAAAATCTACCTAGTCGAGAAAAGGCTATGTTGTCAAAATATCTTAGACTACCTCAAGAAGCACTTGCTAACGCACTAGCCCCCCTACCTCCTAAGAAAACTGTTCCGGAAAAGTTGAAGGCGACTGCTAAAAAAGCAACCGCCAAGAAGTCTGTTTCTAAAAAGACAACAAAGAAGACAGAGAAAGAAGAATAGTTCCGCAACCTTCAATAAGAAGTTGTGGCTAGCCTTAGACATAAAAGGTGAGATTATGGCAGATACAAGCAGAAGCAGTGGGGTGTTGGGCGCAAGCGCAATTATCTCTAAAAACCAATGTAGACTTAAGAGTATTCACGCTAATTTAGTGATTGTTGGTAATGCGGCTGTGACCGTCAAGGTATTCGACGGACAGGACAATAGCGGTACTGAAATTGCTAGAATTCACAATACAACTACAGGCCAATACAACCTAGAATATGACATGCATGGTGTTCTATGCACTGGTGGTATATTCTTGGAGATTGCAGAAGCCAGTTCTTCCACTGCACACATTTCAGTGGAATTTAATTGAGGTGAGTACTTGCCAGCACTAAATCACGACACTCGTTTGATTATGACTATCCTATTCGTAGGTACGGTTAGCGGAGCAAATGTTTTCTTTTATGCTAAGTTCGGTCTTAATTTCCCGTACACTATCTTGATGCATGGAGTATTGTTTGGACTCATTACTGTTGGGGCTGTCATGGTCATGAAAGCACTATTTGATTTGGCACTAAATGACAAAATAGAGATGTGGCTTTTAGACCGAAGAATTACTGCTTATTGGCAAAGAATCGCTAAAGATGAACAGCAGAGAAAGAAAATGCAAGACTCTTTGAAGACTTTCCAAAGTGAAAACGGTACTTCTAGAATACCTCAAATAGCCCCAGTATATGAAACAGAAGGTGTTTCTTCTGACTTTTTAGCCACCCTACAATGAGGTGGTTAGATGTTAGGATTTGATGAATCTACAATTGCTTACGACCTACAAAGAGCGCACTCAGCCGACATTTGGTTGATGCAAATGAGGTTTTGGTTTTGGGGTTTAACTTGCGTGTTTTCTTCCTTTTTAGTTGGAAACATAATGGGGGTTTTTGAAATAAATGTCATGGGTTGGCTTATTAATAAAACAGTAAATCTTTGGGATTACTTTTGGCATTGAGGGATTACATGTCAGTACTAGCCGGATTTGCAGTAGTATGCATAGAGGCTACAGTAGCATTTTACAAAAGAATACACGCAATACAGTTTGGAATATATGGGGCTACAATGGTAGGTAAGACTACTCTTCACCATCAGTTGCGTACTAGAGGGGAAGTTCCCGACATAAAACAAAGAACTGTAGGAAAACAAAGAGCCACTAGAAAAGTGATAAAATTAGACGGTGAGGTTCACACTGTAAAAACCGCAGATATGGGCGGTGAAGCAATTTATTGGAAACAGTGGATGCAAGACATAAAGAATAGAAATGTCAAGTATGTTATCTTCGTAATAGACCATAGACACTTAGATTCACCTGCTAATTTAGACCACCAACTAGCATGGAAATTTTTAGTAGACGGTATTTGTAGTGATAAGTGGCCCAACGGAAAAAAGAAAAAGAACAATGATTATCCCTTGGCTGTAGGTATTTGGGCAAATAAATATGATATTTGGGGAGAAAAATATAAGGAAGAAGGTGACATAACTAAACACTCTATTTTTTCATCTTTAAAGTACGGTATGCAACAACTTAATGACAGGGGAATACCTACACACAAATACATAGTGTCGGCTAAATCTCAGCCAGAAATGGTCTATAAGGGCGTTACTACAATGATAAAGGATTACTGATATTATGTGGCAAGATATTCTTAAAGTGGACAGGTTCACCAATGAAAGTGGCTATAAAGGAATCTATGATGGACAAACTGATGAGGTTTTAATCAACTTAGATAATTTTAATACAGTAGCAAGGCAATATGATGATATGGAAAGAGTTGTTGAGTTTGCTAATGTAGTGACACATGAATTATCTCATAGAGAATATGCAAAAGAACTAGGTGATAGCATGGACGAAGTTCTTAAAGAACTAGACGCTATAACTAAAAAATATGCAGAAGGTAGTTCTCCATTGGATTCTATTGAAAAAAAACTAAAGACATATTATAATTATGTTATTATCAATGAATCGTTTTCATTTGGAAGTGGAAAAGACTATGAGAGATTGAGTCATTTAGATGGAACAAAGGGTTCAACTAGGTCTGTAATGACTCAAGTTCAAAATCACATTAGAAAATTAGTGGGTAAAAAAGACAGACAATTAGAAAAAATGTTGTCTAGACTTTATGATGAAACCATGAGAGCAATTAGAAAATTCAAGAGAAACCTATAGAAAGAAGTACAACAACCGAGGAATAATTATGTTTCAGCAACCTAACTTAATCGCTAGCAATCCCAACCTAAGTAGTGCTTTTTTGCCGCCTCTCATAGCCGCAAGAGCGGCAGGGCCAGTAGATGAGTATTCTTTCCTACAAATTAAACCTAAGAAAAAATTAAAGGAAATTACTAAAGTACTAAAAGCAGAAAAAAAGAAGTTCCTATTCATTAGTTATGGTTGGAAATTTAATCTAAAAGACAGGTGTGTTGTGTGTGGTGTTCACCATGTATGGGATAGTGGGGATTACATGAGGCCCCCTTTACCTCTAAGTCATGTATCTAAAGGCCGTCCAATGCGAGGAACTTACTGTCCTAAACACGCTACACATCACAGACAAATGGAAATGTTACAACAACAAATACTCGCTGACGAGCATGGTTTAGATTTTAAAGCATTTATGCCAAAACCAAGAATGCCCCAAGTTTTATCTAAGGGGCCGCTTACCACGCTATCAAAGGCAGATGTTATTTCGCTAGTCGGAGCGGGTTGGATTATTAATTCACCCGAACCAACTACTGATGAAAACAAATTAGAAGAAATCATTAGACTGACTGACAGAATTAGAACAGACAGTGAAAGAATGAATGCTTTGATAACTAAGAGGGATGAATAATGGGCGTTTTTGGAACAAGTAATGGAGCAGTAATGGGTGCAGTTCAAGCACAGAATGATACCCAATTTAAGACAGTCAACAACTTACTTTCACTTCAAGAGAATCATGTTGAAGAGTTCTTTCAATATCACGGAGAACTGTTTTTAAGTTCACTTGAGAAACTTATGGAAGATGTTATTGAAAGGAGCGTTAGTCAAATGCTAACTAAGTTGGAGTTTTACCAAGACTCTACTACGGGCAACATGAAGGTAAGTACAGATAGTCTAAGAGAATATGAAAAAATTACTCAAGAAAACATTGAATTAGATATGAGTGCTATTCTACAATCGGCTATCAATACGGAAGTCATTAATCAACGAAAGATGGCAAAACAACAGTATCTAGAATCTCAAGGTTTCAGTTCACCACAAGCAACAGGTGGAATGCAACAGCAACAACCTATGATGGGTACGCCACAAATGACTGGAATGCCTAATCAACAAGTACAGCAGGGCGCTTATGGCGCTACTGGGCTGGCTATGAACAACGGTAGTGGCTATCCTATTCCTCCTAGTGGACAAGACAATTACGGAAGACCGTATTGGATTGACCCTTCCACTGGGCAAATGAGTTACGAACCTCCACAAAGCGGATTACACTTGGCACAAAAAGCACAGAAATTAGCGGCTTGGGGCAAGTGGTTAATGTGAAGGTGATTTACATTGGTCAATTTTAAGATTACTCCCAACAGAACCTACGATTTAGATAGTGGGACACAATTAAACGAAGACCTTGTAAATTTTATTTTTTCAGAATATTTACCTGATAGTGAAATAAGTATTCTAGACTTTATAGAAGAACTCGATGGAATAGAAACTAACATTGGTGAGTTTATTCAAACCCTAAATACTTCTATTAGTGAGATTACAAGAACACAATTGAATACTCTTTTAGACGAATATAAATTGACTACTAAATTAACAAACATAGGAACTGTTGATGTTGACATAAAAGACAAAGATACAAAAGAAGAACACCCTATATTTGAGCCAGAAAAAATTACTCTAACCCTTAAAGAACTAGAACCTAAAACCGTAATTGAGCGCCTTAGTGCGCTTGGAGCATTCTCTAGAGATTGGAAAACTCCAATAACCAGTGAAGATGCAGATAAGGCAGTAGATAAAATCATGGACCCAAATAGTGTAGATGATTTGGAAGATTCGCTCTTACCCAAACTAGCAGAAATGCTAATTGAAAAGTTAAAAGATTCAGTTGAAAATACCCGGCGGGGAGTTTCTGCTCAATTCAAACTTGAAGAAGACAAACTAAGATTGCTAAAAATGGAAGGAGTGCCTGTCAATTACATAGGGGGGGACCCTACTACGGCTAGATATAATAAAAGCACTATTGGTGATAATAAATCTACTAAGTTAAAAATAATCGAAGAAGGAAAACCAAATGTTAAGGATATTGCTAAAATACTAGGAAAATATATACCGACAATATATTCATTAGATAGAGTCAATTCTTTTTCCATATACATTTCTGGAGAGGAATATCGAGAAATAGGGGAAGTACATCCTTACACTAAACAAATGAAACTACTTAGAAAACTGGTAACAAAACTTAGTAAATCATATGCGGAACTTAGTGAGGAAGAACTTGAAATAATAAATGGCTCTTCTATTATCAGCCTAGGCGGAAGAAACTTAAAGGGCATAATAATGGACCTTTCCGAAATGACAACGCTACTAGACCAATTAGAAGAACTAGATAAGAATAATTCTCAAGACACTAAAGAAATTAAAACTGCTACAAGTGAACTATCAAAGTTGGACACGATACTAAAGAACTTTAGAAAATTGGTAAATGAAGAAAAAATTAAAAGCACACTTAAGACTAAACTTAAAGGTGGTACAAAATTAGAAAAATATATTTCTTCAAAGGTAAAATTCACAGAAACAGTGGAGAAAGGGTATGCAATAAGTGCGATAGAAAATTACACTCCTACTCGATTGACTCCTGTTATGGTTGCCGAAGGCGCAACTGGGTCGGGTGAAGAGTACAAAAAAAAGAAAACTACTGTGGGCCAACAACGGAAAAACTCTACGCTATTTATTAAACGAGACGAAACACTAGCACAGTACAAAGAAAGAATGAAGGATTTAGGAATGGAACATATTTTGATACCCAAGATACAAAATCTAAATGAATACCAAGAAGAATCTCAAGCATTTTTATATGAAATTACTGATAATATATCGGAGTTAATTTCTGCTTCCGACGAACTAAGAAATAAATACAGAGAATTAGGAGGTAAATAAAATGCCAGTATCATCCTCCCCTAGTGACTACACCACCATAAACCCAAACTACGGTACGGGTAATGGTTTTTATACCGATATTGGAGCAGTTTCCGACCTACTACAAGTCACCCCTTTTACTTCGGGAACTAACCCGTCTGCCGCTCAAGTAGGGGCTATTATCAAAAGAATAGAAGGCATGGTAGATGAGAAAATAAACCGCTCTTATCGGCCTATTATTTGGAAGAACGAATTTAAGGATTTTGAATTTACTCGGCATCCGATTATGTCTTACTATGGTGGGTATGTTGGTTTCATTCAACTGTCACAAATGAAGGTTAGAAAAATTGTTAGTCTTAGAGTATGGGAAGGAAACAACTATCGAGAACTAGCATCGGCACAGGCAAAAATAACTCTGTTGGAAAACTACCGAGAATTGTATTCCTTAACTCTACAGTTGCCTAACGGTGGTGTTTCTTTCCCTCTACTTGCAGAAGGAACAGTTTCTAATCTAGCAAATGATGAATTCTGCACTACCTTTGGAATTAAGACTACCAATGATGAAATAGATGCCCTAATTAATGAAAAGTTTCCCTCCAGTACATCCCAATTTACAGGAGCAACCGCACCAAAAGAAGTTACAACAGATAACCTAAGTGTTTCAGACTTTTTCTTTTCACAGAAGGACGACCAAGACGGTTCTAATCTTTTGATTGCCTCTCTTCTTTCGGGAGATGATGGAGCGGGTTGTTCCCTAAAAGCATCTATTCAGCAGTCTTGTTCAGTAAGCAATAGTAGCAATACTCTAACTGTAGCAGATTCATCTAGAATAATTGTAGGAATGGAAGTGACGGGAACCAACATTCCTGCCTCTACTACTATCTCTAGTATTAGTGATGCAACAACAGTAGTAATGTCTAAAGCCGCTACTGGCAATGCTTCAATAACTGCTACCTTTACTACTACAGAAAACATACCTACCGTATGTAATTTAGTGGAATTCACAGATAAAGAAGACATGAAACGACTCGGTGATTTTTGGACTATTGGAGATGATGGTAAGATATTCTTCATGAAGAAATACCCATTCCACAATAAGAATTCTATTATCGTTTCCTATATTGCAGGTGACGGTAGAGTACCTGCAACAGTTCACGAAGCCGCTACCAAATTAGTGGCGGCAGAAATACTGCGGCATGACGACCAAACTATTATGATTGCTGAAACGGGAGCAAACATTTCAGTAAAAGAAAAGTATGATTTGCTTAGGGCAGAAGGTCTTGCACTAATTGATGGCAAGAAAGATTTGGTCTATATCTTGGATTGATTGGTATGTGGAAAAACATATTAAAAAATAACAGTGATGGTAAAACCCACATTCCTTATCACACTAAAGTAGAATTTATGAATGGTTTGTATCGGGAACTTGTTGATACAATAGAAAGAAAGGAAGGACTTGAGGGTTTTGAGTTCAGCAATGGAATGATTTATTTTCCTAATTACATATTGAGTTTTAACCCAAATGTTGGTCGTCATAATGACGACTTTATATCAAAACCATTTGAAGAAATACAAATAACATTAGATGTAGATTGGTATGATTTGTGGTACAGAGGGTTTGAAGACGAAATAAATGAAATTGCTGATAATTTTGGCGAAGAATACAGATTAAAAGCAGAAGACCAAGGCGTTTATCCTGTCTATGAATACAATGCAGGTTCTCACAATAAAGAAAACGGTACAATTAGTGTGTTTTCAAAAACCTCTAATTCATTCATTGAGTCTCTAATTAAAAACATTCATAAAAAAATAGAAAGTAAATTTGGCGGAAGGTGATTTTTTTTGGTTATGAATTTAGTTTCCGAATCCAAAAAAATAGTCGAAAGACACCAAAAAAGAAAACAGGATATGGAAGTAGTATCTCAAATACTAGGAATTGATATTGCGTTTTCCGAAGAAGAGATTGAGAAATTCATAACAGAAGATATTGAAAAGTATCTCGCTAAGAAATTTATGGAGAGTGTAACATTTGGATGAAGTATCTCTAATGTTAGATTTAATAGACAGTGGTTGGTCTAGTTCTTCTACTGCTTTAGACCAAGCAGGAACTATTGCGTCAGCAGTAGCAAAACCTAATCTAATTGATGTTAGAACCTTGGAAAAAGGAAAGGGAGTTAGGTATGACCTTTCTAGCAAAGATGTGGTTATGGTGTTTGAAGACAGTAACTCAATAGAATATCCTACTGTTCTGTATGATGTTAGGAATGAAATTTATTCCTTTACTTTGCATCTTAGATGCGTTCATGATGAAAGAGCAGTAGGCACATCTTTTACTACTGGCGGAGGGTCATACTCCACTGGTAGTACTAACATGACTCTATCTTCCACTACATCCATAGCAGTAGGAATGGAAGTTACTGGCACTGGAATTCCTGACGGCACAGTGGTTTCATCCATAACAAACAGCACCGTTATTGTCTTATCAAATACCCCAACAAAAACAAGAAGTGGGCAGACTATCAAATTTAATTCAAGAGATAGTAATTACGGAAGAGATAGGATTAGGTCTTTATACTTGATTCTTCGTCATGTGCTTGAGAGCAAACGGCGAGGGTATGTTGCGAGTGATGGTTCCGGCTTTAGTTTAATAGAAGTGGGTAGCAGAAGTGAAGCAAATGACCGAAACAAACGACTCTTTGGATATAAACTAACAGTGGAAGCAAAGAGATACGCACAGACAATCCCCTAGTAAGTTTGTAAAAGGGAGAGGGATTTTATGACGAACAATAATATATTTTTAGGAAGCGGTGCATCGGTGACATTTGTCCCCGAAGTTGATTTTACATTTAAGGGAACGGCTGGAACCGGAAATACTATCGTGACAATGGATAGTGCCTATAGCGCAAATGGAAAATTTCTGTTAGTCAATAATCTATATCAAGGCTGTATTTTGGAATACTACGACAACGGTTCGGCACTTAATGGTGGCGCAGGGCCACTATCGGGTGCGGCGGCAGGAACTATCAATTCGGCTACAATTACAAATGGCGGAACAGATGTTACTGCTTCTCAATCAATTCTATCATATACTTCATCCAGTGTTTTTACCCATACTAATGCGGCAGGAACAGCAGATAATGAAACTGTATCGGGTCTTTCCGGTGGTTCGGGTGCTGAATTACTTCTTACTCTTTCACCGCACACTGTTGATATTACCATGACTGTTTCTGCATCGAATTCTGCAAACTACCAAACAGGGTTTATTGAAATACACACGGCAACTACTACCGGAGATTATGTTTTTGGAATAGTTTTCGATACTCCTAGCGGAATTACCAATACTGGGTCTACAATGGATGATTTTGTAGAAGTTAATATCTCAAACGACCAAACTGCCGTTCAAATAGCAACTGCAATACAAGCGGCTATGACTACTAAAATAAATTCGGGAGACTTAGCCCTTACAGTAACTAGAGCAGGTACTAAACTTAGTATTGCTAATACTGTTGGTGGATTTGTAAATTCGGGTAATATGATAGTTATTGGTGCAGGTGCATCCGGCACACACACTACCATTAGTAACGATGTAGACGGAGGTATTGTTACAGCAGTATCAATTACAAATGCTGGAACTTCTATTAGCGGTGCGGGTAATTTGACAATAAGTTCTACCGGAACAGACCCCGTTATTGCATTAGATACAACCAATTCAGCAGATGTGGTGACTGTCCCAACTTCAATTCATAGAATAACCGCAAACACTTCTAGTACTCTTACCATTTCACCAGCAATAAGTACCACCATAACAGTGAGTGCCACTAATGACTTTTTCGTACTAAAGAGATATGGCGCACCATTACCTGCTCCGGCTTCTACTGCTGTCAAGCGACTAGCGGCAGACAATTGGTTAGGTGTTGTCGATTCACTCACTTTCCCCGAAAATGAAATAGAAAATAAGCAAGTCAATCTTATGGTTGGCGGTTCTAGAAACTACACATACCAATACAAAGGAATTGAAACCGCAGGGGCTACTGATTTAGGAGTCATGGCAAATCACGGTGCTTGGCTTTACTATTTCTTTGGTAAGGCTACTGTTAGTGCTACTTTGGTTTCTAGCGATAATGCTGCGAGTGATATTGCGGCTGATACTGCGGATAAGTTCTATCTAAATCCAGACAGAAGTTCAACAGGAAATCATAGACAGGCTCCACTATTCTATCGCTCTATTGGTACTATTCTTACTCCCCCAGTTTCAGCACTAGACGACCAACATACTGACTTAGATGTACTAACTGCTCCTACAGGAACGGCTACTTCTATTACTCACCCAATCACTTACACAATGACAGAAGAAGATGGAGATAATCTACCATCGTTCTCTTTAGAACAATCCTTTTCTAAACTCTCATCTAGTAATACCTACAGAACTGAAACGGCTAACGAGGATGAAACGGAAAACTTCGTTAGAATTGCTAGAGGAAACCGAGTCAATACTCTCAACCTTACTGCTAACGAAAACGAAGAACTCAAGATGAGTATGAACTGCATGGTTCGTTCAATTCACAATCTAGAAAAGACTGAATCCTATGAGGCTAGAAGGGGAGTCACTGCTGAAACTTCTTTCATCAACTATGATTCTACTGATTCTTTCCGAGAACCATTCTTCTTCTCCGATGGACAAATTAAGATGTTCGGACAACCGTTCTTGAAGATTACTAGTTTCAGCCTAGCCATGAACAATACTCTTACTGATAAGCGATTTATTGGAATTGGAAGTCGTGGAGTTAAGGATGCTATTCCAGCACAAAGAACTTACGAAATGACTTTCAGTGCTATGGTCACTGATGAT
>Ga0209337_1000384_pt1 | contig 35292 bp, 42 predicted proteins | sample LinPmetageLP53_FD_184044 | JGI IMG/M metagenome (GOLD analysis project Ga0209337, IMG submission 184044) | Marine viral communities from the Pacific Ocean - LP-53 (SPAdes) (version 2) | ecosystem: Environmental > Aquatic > Marine > Oceanic | place: Pacific Ocean | collected 2010-02-08
TATTGTATAAAAAGTATTTTGCAGAACAATATGGTTATGATGTAGAGAAAATTGATATCAAGTATATGATTCTTAAACGTAAATTAATTGAAGGAGCAATGTTTCCTCAAAAACGTATTACAGAATTTATGCCGGCAAGTGGTAAACCAACTAGAAACAAATTAGCTCGGTCAATTAAAGGCTTTGTAGAATCTAGCTTTCTAGCAAATGGTGATTATAATATGAATAAACAGTATCCTGCAATTGCAGGTAAGAATAATAAAAATTGCAAATATTGCGAATTCAAAGGTCAAGATGACCTATGTTTAAAATCAAATAGAATAAAAGGTTAAATTATGACAAAAATGATTGTTGATGCGTTGAACGCAAAGTATATAGCTGAAAAATTAGAAGCAGTGGCTAATTTACAAAATTATCTAACAAATCCAGCTGGTATTGGTGAACATCCAGATATTGTATCTGAATGTGATAAATTACTACAACAAATATCAAGCGCCGATGGAAAAATACAAACACTTACAGCTGTATTTCAAGCAGCGCCTATAGAACCATCTGAATCTGAGTAATGAAAGTTGCTATCATTGGGAGTCGAGATTACGCTAATGTGCGTAAAATAAAGGATACATTGACTCAATTAAAACGCCGTTTTAATGATGAGTTGATTATTATATCCGGCGGTGCTCAATATGGTGCTGATAAATTTACGCGTAAGTACGCGTTAGAATTTGGCGTTAAATATAAAGAATTTAATCCAGCACATACTACTAAAAATTTATACTCTGCCATGTCAGATGATTATTATAATAAACCATATCATGTATCTCAATTCCATCATCGTAATATGTTAATTGCACGTGATTGTAATGTGATGATAGCATTTATTCATAATAAGGACGAATCTAAAGGTAGTATAAGTGCAATTAAGCAAGCTAAAAAATTAAATAAACCAGTTACAATTATCATATGATAGAAATTTTAGGATGGCTAAGTACAGCAATAGTATTAATAGGATTTATATTTAATGCTAAGGGCAAATATAATTGGGCAATGATTACATGGATTGTTGGAGATATAGGCTGGATATCATATGATCTTTTCATTGATAATTTTAGTCATTTAGTATTAAGTTTAGTAATTATTTCTATAAACGTATATGGAATAGTTAATTTAAAAAAGCAATAGTAAAAAGGTGGTTAAGAACGCTTTTTGCATATTTATAATAAAGTTATTCGGAGAATTTAATGGAACCAATAAAGTTACCTAAGCTTAGGAAGATAGATCCTAACAAACCAAAAAAGAAAAAAATATTATTATTATCTGACGATCTGCGCATGCATTCTGGCATTGGTACAATGTCACGTGAATTTGTATTAGGGACAGTTGACAAATATGATTGGGTACAATTAGGTGCGGCAATCAAACACCCGGAAGGTGGAAAAGTTTTAGATCTAAGTGCAGATGTCGCAAAAGAAACAGGAGTTAATGATGCTCATGTTAAAGTATATGCTAGTAATGGTTATGGTGATGCAAACATATTACAACAAATTATGAACGTTGAAAAACCCGATGCTATTATGCATTTTACAGATCCTCGATTTTGGGGATGGTTATATCAAATTGAACACCAGATACGTCAGCATATACCAATTATGTATTATAACATTTGGGACGATCTTCCATATCCACATTGGAATGAGCCGTTTTATGAATCTTGTGATATGTTAATGAATATATCACGACAGACGCAGAATATTGTAAAAAATGTTTTACAAAAATTTCCAAAATCAGAATGGGCAGTACAATGGGTACCTCATGGAGTTAATGAAAAAAAATTCTTTCCTATTAACGCATTACACTCGCAATGGAATGAGTATGATAAATTTGCTAGCAACTTTAAAAAGACTAATGATGTTGATTTTATAGTATTTTGGAATAATAGAAATATACGTAGGAAGCAGCCAGCTGATTTAATATTAGGATTTAAAGAGTTTTGTGATAAATTACCAAAAGACCAATCATCTAAATGTGCATTGTTAATGCATACTCAAATATCTGATCCAAATGGGACAGATTTAATGGCAGTAAAAAATGCATTATGTCCAGATTATAAAGTAATTTTTAGTGACAAGCCTGTTGATGCAAAAATATTAAATTTCTATTATAATATGGTAGATGTAACTGTTAATATTGCATCTAATGAAGGCTTTGGAATATCTTGGTGCGAATCATTACACGCCGGTACGCCAATTATTAATAATGTAACTGGTGGATTGCAAGACGGTTGTAGATTTGAAAATGCAACAGGTGATTGGATAGAATTTGATACTCAGTTCCCAAGTAACCATGATGGAACATATAAAGTGCATGGTGAATGGTGTACACCAATATTTCCAAGTAATCGATCATGCCAAGGATCTCCTATGACTCCGTATATATTTGATGATCGAGTAGATTTTAGAGATGTTGCAAATGCAATATATCATTGGTATGATATGGGTGAGGATGATCGTAATGTTAATGGCCAAATAGGACATGATTGGGTATGCGGAGATGAATCAAATATGTCTGCTAGACGTATGAGCGAAAGATTTATTGAATGCATTGATACGTGTTTAGAAAAATGGACACCACGAAAACAATTTTCCATATACAAAATTGAACAATCTAAAAAAATAGAAAATCCAGGAGTTATAGCATAATGAAACCATTTATAGTAGTACAAGGACCGGTATCAACAAGATCCGGATATGGTAACCATACAAGAGATTTAGTTACTAGTTTAATTAGAGCAAATAAATATAATATACAAATTATATCATTACCATGGGGCAATTGTCCAACGGATGCTTTAAAATCTGATAACCCAGATCATGTTGCAATACAAAAATGTATAGCAACTCAGCAAATTAATAAACAACCAGATGTATTTATACAAATATCTGTACCAAATGAATTTCAAAGCCATGGAAAATATAATATAGGTATTACAGCTGGGATTGAAACTACTATGGTATCCGCAGAATTTCTTCAAGGATCGAATAAAATGGATTTGATTATTTCTACTTCTGAACATTCAAAAGATGGATTTATAAAAACCGTATACGATAAAATAGATGAAAAGACTAAAGAAAAAATAGGAGTACTTAAATTAGAAAAACCTATAGAAGTATTGTTTGAAGGATTAGATTTAAATGTGTATAAAAAAGTTAAACCATTTGATATAAACCAGACTATTATAGATGAACTTAGTGATATTAAAGATGATTTTTGTTTTTTATTTACAGGACATTGGTTACAAGGTGATATTGGACAAGATCGTAAAGATGTTGGTATGATGATAAAGACATTTTGTGAATCATTTAAAAATAAACAATCTAATAATCGCCCAGGATTAATTCTTAAGACATCTCATGCTACATTTTCTATCATGGATCGTGACCATATCATGAACAAGATTCAACAACTTATTCAGCCATACGGAGATAAGGCACCTAACATATATTTATTACATGGAGATTTGACTGACAATGAAATGAATTCATTGTATAATCATCCTAAAATAAAAAGTATGATATCATTTACCAAAGGAGAAGGTTTTGGTCGCCCATTATTAGAATTTGGAATAACTGGTAAACCAATTATTGCTAGTGACTGGTCCGGGCATAAAGACTTTTTAAAGTACGCGACATTATTACCTGGTGAATTAACAAAAGTGCATAAATCTGCTGCAGATAAATTTATTCTAAAAGATTCGCAATGGTTTACTGTTAATTATGGATATGCTTCTAGGATATTACAAGACGTTGTTAGTAATTATAAAAAGTACCATGAAGTTAGTCGTAAACAAAGTCATTATGTGAAAACTAATTTTAGTCTAGACCAGATGGCTAATAAATTTTGTGAATTAGTAGATAAAGGATTACAATCTGTTCCTGAACAAATGTCATTGAATTTACCAAAACTTAAAAAAGTAGGTAATCCAGCACCGACAGTTAAATTACCAAAACTTAAAAAGGTAGAAGCATGAATATAAATTATGATGAAATATCACCTATTACTGGTAATAAATGTGTATTGATAGAAGCAGATGAAAATACAAATATTGAATCTCGTATATGTATGGAATCTGGGTATACAACAAATGAGCGTTTAAAAATTGGCTCTGGTGATATTGCAAAATATGAATCAACTATTACCGAAGTGATGCGTGTAAAAAAATATATTGATAATGAGTTTGGTTATATATGGTATCCTACTTTTATAAATTTACCAAATGGTATGGTATATTGTGAAGCTAAAGATGATGAACTTGTATGGAAGACTGCTTCAATTGTAGAAATATCTCTAACTGAGCGACTGAAATATCCAATACCTAATAAAGATGGAGAATATTTTACTTCTCGATTAGATGTTAATAATGCTAAAACATATGATAAATACGACTTTAAATCTGCATTAAATGAACTATATTCAATAGTATTGGAGGTAAATAATGAAGATTAGTTATGCAATTACCGCTTGGAATGAACATGAAGAATTAGAAAAATTATTGACTCATTTGATATGGAAAAAACGCAAAGATGATGAAATTATAGTACAAACTGATAATGGAAAAACTACTGCAGAAGTTTATGATGTTTTAGAAAAATTTGAAAGTAAAACTCGATACAATGATTTTCGTCACTATTCTCATCCATTAGATAAAAACTTTGCTCAATATAAAAATAAATTAAATTCATCTTGCACCGGAGATTGGATATTTCAAATTGATGCAGATGAGGTACCAAATGAATATCTTATTCAGGCTTTACCGTTCATATTAGAGGCTAATCCAGATACGGAGGCTTATTGGTTACCAAGAGTAAATACAGTAGCTGGCATAACAGATTCTCATATTCAAAAATGGGGATGGCGTGTAGATAAAAATCAATGGGTTAATTTTCCAGATTGGCAAATGAGATTATATAAAAATTCAGAAAATATATATTGGATAAAACCAGTCCATGAACAATTAAAAGGTTACACTAAGTTTGCTAATTTACCAGCAGAAGAAAAATTTGCTTTATATCATCCAAAAAATATTGGACGTCAAGAACAACAAAATGCATTCTATAATACAATATGATAAAAATTAAATTATTAAATTGGAACACTGGTAGAAATAATCATACATTTCGTCCATTACTATTTCATCATCAACTATTCCAAAATATTGGAGTGCAATTTATAGATCATGGCGATAGTTATGATTTTGAATTTATTGGAATGGTTGATTTTTTAGATAAAAGTAAGCCATTGCAACAAAGCATTGATGATGGAATTGAATTTATATCTAAAAAAACTGGTGATTATTTTTTATTCGATGGTAGCGATTCTACGTCATTAATGGCAGCTTACGAAGTTTTTAAAAATTCAAATGCTCAGTATTTATTTAAAACAGCAAAGACTACACGTGAAATATATTCAAAACCATCAGCATTTAACAAATGGTTTTTTGGAAATGGAAGTGATCTAGATCTAGGGTATGACATGCCAGTAGAGACATATAATCGTATCAAATTAACTGGTTGGAATTTTGGTCATTATAACCCAGATTATTTAAATTTTGATAATGCCAAGTTAAATCGTGATATTGATGTTTGTGCTATATATGGAGGATTTCATAAAAAAAATAGCGATCATGGAACACGTAATGATCTAATGTATACAAATCATAGAACGTCGGCATGGAATATATTAGAATCATCAACTGGTATATCATATGAAAAAGATAAACGACCGTTTAATGAATTTACAAACATAATGCAGCGTAGTAAATGTACATTATCTCCGTATGGAATGGGTGAGTTATGTTTTAGAGATTTTGAAATAATACAATATGGAAGTGTTATGATAAAGCCAGATATGAAAAATATTATTACCCATCCAAATATTTATATACCATTTGAAACATATATACCATGTGCATTAGATTGGTCTGATTTAATTGAAAAAATACAATGGGTTAAAGATAATCCAATTAAATGTAAACAAATTGTAGAAAACGCAAGAGAGTTAGTTAAAAAATCATATACATCAGAAAAATTATTATTATATTGGTATGATATGATACAATCCTTTAAAGGGGTTAAAGTATGAAAGTAGCATGGGTACAGGATAATGCTATCGGCGTTGAAAGTTTTTATATAAAAAACAATACTGCATATACAATGTCTGATAATGTACCATATGTATATCATAGATCACTTAATCCACAATGTATGCTAGACGGTTTCAATTATTTGTATTTTGGCGATGATAGTTACTTTATAAATTTAACTCAACATGAAGACTTACCAGACTTAGATATTGATATATTGTTATATGCATGCGAGCGTAATGGATTAGATACAACAAGTTGGAATAAATTTAACGTTGATAAAATTCGTCAAAAATATAATGTTCCAATTATTGGAATGATTAAAGAAATGGGTAAGAATTTTCCAGAAGTACATAGACCTGGAAGATTTATCGATCGTATCAAATTTTTTAATAAATGTGATTATGTGCATATGTTTGATAATGGCTCATTACGTACAACTAATGAATTTTATGAAATTGCTAATAAAATTAACAAAAAAGTTAATTTTTCAAATAATTGTTTAAATATAAATTATTTATTTGACCATTTTTATTCTAGCACAAAAGATTTAAAAATATTTGTATACCGGCCTAATTCACCACATCGACAAGGTCGTAGTTTAGAATTTGCTAAACATTTGTCGCATACATATAATATAGAATTAGTTATGAAAGATGCAAATCATACACGTAATGAACATTTATCAAGTCATGACTTTATAAAAATGTGGTCGGCATGTGCATTCCATATTAATATGGATCCATTAGAAACACAGCCTGGTTGGCAGGCTATGCAAACCGCATGTACTGGTACTATTAATATTGGAGGATTAAATGAATCACATAAAAATTTATATCCAACATTGGCTACAAATGATGAGCAAGTTCTAGAAGATGAATTTAAAAAATTAATATCTGATGATGAATATAGATTCAGTATTATTAATAATGCATGGACATTAGTAAATAAATTATATAGTTTTAAAATATGTAAAAGTCAATTGCAACAATTGTATATATAATTAGGATATATGTAAAAAAATTATTATATTATAATAAGTTATGAAAATTAAAGACGTACAAATAATTACACCTGATATATACACAGATTACAGAGGTGATTTATGGACTATCTGGAAAGGTAGTAATGAATATAATCATGATAAAGTATCAACCTCTAGACGTAATGTGATACGAGGTATACATGGTGATTACAAATCAACTAAATTAGTTACATGTTTGTATGGTGAATTATATTTTGTAATAGTTGATAATAGAAAAGACTCTAAAACATATATGCAATGGGATTGTATAATCTTAGATGATAAATCTAGAAAACAGGTATTAATACCACCGGGTGTTGGAAATGGTTTTTGTGTATTAAGTCATAAATCAGTCTTTCATTATAAATGGTCATACCCAGGTGATTATCCAGATGTTAAGGATCAGTTTACAATTCCATGGAACTTAGATACAATAAACATTAATTGGCCAATTGATAATCCAATATTATCAGATCGAGATAAAAACTATGAAAATAAATAATAATTTTTTAGATTTAGGTTATACTGTTGTAGATGACTTTTTACCTATAGAAATTGCAAATGAATTAAACGCATTGTATGATAACGAGACTCATTGGCAACCAATTTCTCAAGAACGGCCTAATCATTATAAACATGTATTTAAATTTAATTGTGAATCACATCCACATATAGATGAAGTATATTCTGCAAAATTTAATAGATCTGATAATTTAGAAAAAACAAATAGAATTGTAGAAATATTTGATACTCATTTCAAATCTAAAATTAAAGACGTTTCTCAATTAGAATTAACAGATTTTGATATGAGGTGCATGTGTTTAAATAGAGGAGACTATTATAGAACTCATACAGATGACTACGCTGGTAAAGTAAATGTTATTTATTATGTAAACAAAAAATGGATATGGGATTGGGGCGGAATACTTCATGTAGGTTCTGTTAATGATGATGAATTTATAAAACCCATATTACCAAAATTTAATAGATGTGTATTCCTATATAATGAAAAATTTAGATCACCTCATTTTGTTAACGCAGTCGCAAATTTTGCACAAAATCCAAGATACTCGTTAGTATCTTTTAATAAATAATTTTACATATATGAAAATACCTTCGCATTTTAAAAAAGTAAGAAAGGTTAGTTTAACACCTGATGAATTAATTGCATTTGAAACAAAAGTTAAAAATGCATATGAAGCAGGTACTGTTTCTGGACCTATACATTTAGCTAAAAATAATGAAACTCATTTAATTAAAATATTTGAGTATATACATGAAGAAGATTGGGTTTTTGTTCCATGGCGCAATCATTATCAAGCATTATTACATGGCATATCTGAGGATAAATTATTTAATAGTATATGCGCTGGAAATAGTATGCATACTAATAATATTAGTCCAAATTTTTATTCATCGTCTATAGTTGGTGGAATTATTCCATTAGCATTAGGTACTGCAATGGCGTTAAAAAAACAAAAATCGTATAAAAATGTATGGTGTTTTGTAGGAGATATGACAATGGAAACTGGTATATTTCATGAAGCATATAAATATGCTAAAAACTTTAATTTGCCTATACGTTGGGTTATTGAAGATAATAATATGAGTGTACATACACCAACTGATATGGCTTGGGGAACTAAACAGGCTGTGCCAGATGATGTAATATATTATAGATATGATATGGGATATCCACATCACGGAACAGGTAATTGGGTAAATTTTTAAAATATGAAATATAAAGATGAATTAGTAAAGGCTATGAAGTGGCTTGGTGAAAAACAAGATACTGTATTTTTAGGCCAGGCATGCGCAGTAAGTGGGCATGCTATATCAAGTACATTAATAGATGTGCCAATTGAAAAGCGTATAGAACTACCAGTGTTTGAAGAAATGCAATTAGGTATATCAACTGGTATGTCTTTAGAAGGATATACTACAATTACAATGTATCCTAGATTTGATTTTTTTATATTAGCATGTAACCAGCTAGTCAACCATTTAGATAAAATAGAAGAAATGTCTAAAGGTGATATGAAACCACGTGTTATTATACGAGTAGCCGTAGGATCAAAACATCCTATTGATGCCGGGCCTCAACATACACAAAATCATGTAGAGGCATTTAAACAAATGTTAACTAACGTTAATGTGGTAGAACTAAAAGAGCCAGAAGATATCTTTCCAGCATTTCAATTAGCATATGAACGTGAAGATTCTAAACCAACATTAATAATAGAACATGGAGAATATTATGGGACAAAATAAATTTACATGGCCATTAATTAACGATAACATTAGTGTAACCGATAAAGCTGATATGTCTAATTTTATACTTAGCAGTAATCGATTTACAAATGGACCTAAAGTTAAAGAATTTGAAGAAGCTTGGTCAAAATGGTTAGGCGTAAAATATAGCGTAATGGTACATTCAGGCGCTTCTTCAAATTACATTACAACCTCAATTGTTAGAGAGAAAAAAGGTAATGGCGGTGAAATTATTGTACCTCCAATCGGTTGGGTATCAGATATATCATCTGTAATTAACACCGGATTTACTCCAGTATTTGTAGATGTCGATATCAATACCATGGCTATCAGTTATGAAAATATTAAAGCAGCAATAAACAAAAATACAAAAGCAATTGTATTAGTACACGCACTTGGATTTAATGGTATAAATGATAAAATAATAGAACTTGCAAAAGAACATGATTTGCTGTTAATAGAAGACTGTTGTGAAGCCCATGGTGCTACTTATAAAGATCAGAAAGTAGGAACATTTTCTGATATGTCATGTTTTTCATTTTATTTTGGCCATCATATGACTACTATCGAAGGGGGTATGGTTTGTACTAATGATAAAGAAATATATGAATTAGCCCGTATGTTTAGATCCCATGGGATGACAAGAGAAGCCTCAAAAGAAACTCATGATAAATATGCAAAGCCAGACGTTAATCCATTATTTACATTTGCAGTACCTGGGTATAATATGCGTAGTTCTGAAATAAACGCTGTATTAGGATTATCACAATTGCCTAGGCTAGATCATAATATTAAAGTAAGATGTAACAATCTTAAGACTTGGCTTAACAATTTAGATGATACTTTATTTGAAACTAGTTATCTGAAAGAAGGCAGTAGTAATTTTGCACTTCCTTTAATACTTAAAACAGATATTATGCCACATATATGTAAAATATTAAATGAAGAAAGAGTTGAATATAGATTAGGAACTGCCGGAGGTGGTAATCAATCACGCCAGCCATATTTAGAAAAATTTTCTTATAAAACAATAGGAAATTTGAAAAATTCTAATTATATTCATGATTATGGTTTATATATTGGTAACCATACCGATTTAACAGAAAAAATGATTATTAATCTATGTAAAAAATTAAATAATAATGTTTCAGAATAAAAAAATATTAGTAACTGGTGGTGGTGGTATGATAGGCCGCTCATTAGTAAAAATGTTACACTCACAAGGAGCCCAAATAACAATTGCAGATTTAACAGAGCCAGCTAATTTGCCATCTGATATTAACTATATAAAAGTTGATTTGCGATATTTTGACCAATGTGAAAAGATTTGTAAAGGCCAAGATTATATATTTAACTTAGTTGGTATTAAAGGCTCGCCTAAAATGTGCGCAGAACAGCCAGTTGATTTTATGGTTCCAATGTTACAGTTTAATACAAATATGATGGAAGCAGCGCAACGTGCAAATGTTAAATGGTATCTATATACAAGTTCTGTAGGGGTATATGCACCAGCCACAATCTTTAAAGAAGATACTGTATGGAATACTTTTCCTTCGCCTAATGATAGATTTGCTGGGTGGGCAAAACGTATAGGTGAGTTGCAAGCAGAAGCATATGGAATACAGTATAACAAAAAAAATATATCAATAGTACGTCCTGCAAATGTATATGGAGCATATGATAATTTTAATCCTGCCAATGCAATGGTAATTCCTTCATTAATTAGAAAGGCTCATGAAAATGATGTATTGGAAGTTTGGGGTAATGGCTCTGCGGTACGAGATTTTATCCATGCAGATGATGTAGCTAAAGGTATGATATTCGCGGTAGAAAATAAAATAACAGAGCCAATTAATTTAGGATCCGGAAAAGGATATTCAATTAAAGAAGTTGTAGAAATGGTAGTTAAACATTCCGGAAAAGATATCCCTATTAAATGGTTAACAGATAAACCATCAGGTGATGCATTAAGATTATTTGATATGACAAAAGCTAGCAGTTATGGATTTGATATATCAGTAAATTTAGATGAAGGAATTCGTCAAACATCTGAATGGTTTATAAACAACAAAGAAATTTTAGATAAACGTTATAATGCATTTGTGCATCATTAAAATAAAGGAAATATGAGTAATTTTTACAAAGGAAAGACAGTAGTCGTAACAGGTGGTAGTGGGTTCATAGGTACTCATTATTTACAAGCACTTGTAGCTAAAGGAGCTAAAGTACGTACACATACACATGAAAGTCCATTACAGTATCATGATGATAGTATAGAAGTATTTGAAAATATTGATTTGACAAATTTAAATGATGTGCTTAAATTAACTAAAGGTGCTGATTATGTTATTCATTCAGGCGGTAAAATAGCACATCCATCTACAGTACCAACTGATGTGCAAATATCTATGCAAAATATTATGGTGTTAGGTAATGTATTAGATGCATCTCAACGTAATGGTGTTAAACGATTTTTAGATTTAAATAGTTCAACTGGTTATCCAGATTTAAGATATCCACTAACAGAGGATGAGTTTTGGACCGGTGAGCCATTTTCAAAATATTTTGGTTATGGTTGGATGCGTAGATATCGAGAAAAGTTAATGGAACACGTTTCAAAATTTTCAGATATGGAAATAGCATTAACACGAGGAACTGCTATATATGGCCCCAATGATAATTTTAATCCTAAAACATGTCATGTAGTTCCTGCATTAATTAAAAGAGTTTTAGATGACGAGAATCCGTTTATTGTATGGGGTACATCAGATGTTGTAAGAGATTTTTTGTATGTTAAAGATGTAGTAAACGCAGCATTGTTAGTACTTGAAAAAGGTGAGTCAATGAGGCCTTATAATATAGGATCAGGAGAGGCAATAACTGTAGGTGATATAGTAGATGCCGTATTAAAAGCAACAGGTAAAACGCCTGAGGTGATGTGGGATGAAACAAAGCCAACAACAATACCGTTCCGGATGGTAAGTACAGAACGCATTAAAGATGAATTAGGCTTTGTCCCAGAATATACGTTTGAACAAGGTATTAAAGAAACAGTTAAATGGTATAAAGAAAATTTATGAAGACAGTATTAATTACCGGTATCACTGGAATGGTTGGTTCACATTTAACTGATTATTTATTAGAAAATACAGATTGGAAAATATTTGGATTTTGTAGATGGAATGATTCGTTAGAAAATATAGAACATTTATCAGCTAAAATTAATAATAATGAAAGGTTAGAGCTTATATATGGTGATTTAAATGACTACGCATCATTAATAACTGCAGTTGATAAATCTAAACCAGATTATGTGTTTCATTTAGCAGCTCAGTCCTATCCACAAACTAGCTTTGATACTCCATTTGAAACATTGGATACAAATATAATTGGAACTGCAAAATTATTAGATGCTATAAAAAAATCAAAATATAATCCTGTAATACATGTATGTGCCTCATCGGAAGTATTTGGTAGAGTCCCAAAAGAATTTTTACCTATTAACGAGGAATGTAAATTTCATCCAGCATCTCCATATGCAATATCAAAAGTTGGAACTGATTTAGTAGGACGATATTATGCAGAGGCATATGATATGACAATTATGACTACCAGAATGTTTACTCATACTGGCCCTAGGCGTGGTGATGTTTTTGCAGAATCTACATTTGCAAAACAAATTGCAATGATTGAAGCTGGAATGATAGAACCTAAATTACATGTTGGAAATTTAGATTCGTTGCGTACATGGGCGGATGTAAGAGATGCTGTTCGTGCATATTATATGTTAGTGACTACTAGCCCTAAATCTGGTGAATATTACAATATAGGAGGTTCGTATACATGTTCTATAAGTGATATGTTGGATTATTTATTAAGTAAGTCACTTGTAAAAAATATAGAAGTTATAACAGATAAAGATAGGTTACGTCCAATAGACGCCGACTTACAAGTTCCTGATACTACAAAATTTAAATTGCATACTGGATGGGAACCAGAAATACCATTTGAAAAAACTATGGATGATTTATTAACATATTGGCGTGATAGAATTTCTACCGGCCGACAATTTTTACGGAGATAACATGAGAAAATATTTACCTACATTAAGCGAACTTATAGATAGACTATCTATAGCACAATTAAAAGAAGTTTTTATTCCAGAACATAAAGCAGAATATGCAGAAGAAATTTCTCAAATTTTACATGATATTGATTTGGAATTACAAGAAAAAAATGTTATATTAAATGCAGATACAGTAAGAGCTATTACAGTATTATCTCAAATGAATTTACATATTTGGCATAATGAATCAAATTATCGTAAAGGCATTAAAGATGGAAATGATTTAGAACTTACTCATGGATTAAATGGTATTAGGAATACTGCTAAAAATATGATACAAGAACATGCAGGTGGTCGTAAAGATTATAAAATAGATTGTTTGGCTGCGGATTTTAAAGATTGGGAAATTTCATGGACAAAAAAATAATTTGGAAAGTAAATGATAGTACAGCCTAAAATAGTACCTAAGGCATGGGGAGAAGAAATTTGGATTCATAATGATGAAGAATATTGTGGAAAGCTTCTTCGATTTTTTAAAGCAGGTAATAAATTTTCATTACATTATCATATTATCAAAAAAGAGAGTTGGTATGTAGGAAAAGGTAGTTTTGAGTATCGATGGATCAATACAACATCTGCAGAAGAATTATCTACAATAATTAAAGTTGGTACGTGTATAACAATAGAAAGAGGCATGCCTCATCAATTAATTGCATTAGAAGATAATTCAGAAATATTTGAAGTATCAACACAACATTTTGATCCTGATAGTTATAGAATTAGAATAGGAGATACTTATGAAAGATAAATGGGTTAAATCAAATAAAATATATGATCTAACTAATAAAGATTATATGTACATTCAATCGAATTGGAATATGCAATTTCGTAAACACGTGTCTAGGATACTTATTGACAAAAAAATTATTAATGACTATATACAATTAGAAAATATACATGAACATTTATTAGATAAATCGTTAATAGATTATGATTTTAACTCCGGAGTTAATGGCCTATCTAAGCATTTATATGAAACAGATGATCAATTTTTAAAAATATATCATACATTTCTTAAAGATTTATATGATAAATTAGGATTTGATTTTTACTTCCAAGAAGCTCCGACAGTGCGTATACATTGTCCAAATGCAAAAAATGAACATCATTATCCACGATATCATAGTGATTGTTTTTATGGACATCCACCTGAAGAAATTAATGTATGGTTTACTTTAACATCAAATAAAAATTCTGGATTTGATTTAATTAATTATGAACAAAGTAAAAATTGGTTAACTCAATATAATTATGATACAAATGCGTTTGTAGATAAAGCTATTAACGATGTTAAGTTTAATGAATATGGAAAATCTATAGCAACAGATATGAATGCAGATTTAGACAATATACTGCTTTTTAATTCGTTATGTATACATAGTAATCACCCTAGATTAGAAGATTCAAGAGTATCCATGGATATACGAATCAATCCAGTATCAAATTTTGTTGATGGATATGTAGGAGCTGGAAGAATGAAAGCAGAATTTAAACCTGGTGGGAAATTTGGTTATCATAAAAACTCAATAAAAGAATTAATATGAAGATACTAGTAATTGGTGATTTATGTTTAGATAAATTTGTATATGGCGAAGTTAAAAGAATTGCGCCAGAGGCTCCAGTTCCAGTTTTTAATCCTCTCCGAGAGACTACTAATTATGGAATGTCAGGTAATGTGGCAAATAACATAAAGAGCTTAGGAATTAATTATGATTTAGTTTCTAATACAGATAATACATTAATTAAAACAAGATATATTGATAAAGATTCAAATCAAATGTTATTACGTATTGATGATGAAGATTCATGTAATGGTATTATAAAAGATCAACTAACCAATTTAAATTGGAAAGATTATACCGCTGTTATTATTAGTGATTATTGTAAAGGATTTCTTAGCGAAGAAGATATATACTATATTTCTCAAAAACATCCTCTAACATTTCTTGATACTAAAAAACAATTAGGTGATTGGTGTAAAAATATAAAATTTATAAAAATAAATACATTGGAATATCTTAATAATAAATCTCTTTTAAATACAGATAAAGAATTATTAGAAAAAATAATAATTACTAAAGGACCCGAAGGATGTATGTATCGTAATAAAATTTATCCTACGCAAGAAGTCCCAGTAAAAGATGTTTCTGGCGCAGGTGATACTTTTATAGCAGCACTTGTTACTGATTATATAACAGATAAAAATATAATACAAGCAATTAATTTTGCGCAAAAATGTACTACTATAGTCGTACAAAAACCAGGAGTCGCGACCATATGAAAAATATAGTAATTATTCCGGCAATAAAACCTAAAGATTCAAATTTAGATAAATTTGGAGGATGGGGCTGGATGCAATATTCTATTGATGCATGGACATATTGGTGTAACAAACACGGGTATGAATTAGTAGTATATGATACACCTTCAATTGAAGATACGACTAAATTTAGAGTTACAGTGCAGCGTTGGTTTGATGTGTTTAATTTTTTAGATGAACGACAAGTTGAATATGATCAAATTTGTATGGTAGATGCATCATATATTCCAAAATGGAATTGTCCAGATTTTTTTAAATTAACTGATAACAAGTTTACAGCTACACATGAATTTGATAATCTTAAATGGTTATATGAAAGTATACAGGGATATAAACATATGTTTAATGGACATGAGTTAGATATTTACAAATATTTTAATACTGGATTTGTAGTATTTAATAAAACTCATAGACATGTATTTGAAACGTTTAAAGAAGTATATACAAACCAAGTAGATGAATTTTACGACATACAATGTACATTACGAAGAGGCACAGATCAAACACCTGTAAATTATGTAATGGATATGAATAAAATAGAAATTAAATTTTTACCTTTACCATATCGAGTATCACACTTGCCACGTAAAGATTTGTTATCACATAATTGGCAATTGAAAGAAGATACTACACCCTTTTTTATTAAGTATGGATATATATGGGGCTTTAGTGGATTTGATAAAACTCAACGTAATAAATTAATGTCTCAGACGTGGGAGTTGATAAAGGATAAGTATGAATAAGAATATTGTGTTCATAGTAAATTTACCTGAAACGAAAAAACAAGGTAGAAGTCAACCATATCAATATGCAATTGATAGCTGGACAGTATGGTGTAAGAAAAATAATTGTGAATTATTTGTATTAACTGAAAGAATTTATCCTGAATCATATATGAATGCAAATTGGCATAAATTATTTGTGTTTCAATTATTAGATGCAAATGATATATCATATGATCAGATCATGATCGTCGATGCTGATACAATTATACATCCAAATGCCCCAAATGTATTTGATGAGGCCGACCATAAATTTTGTGCTGTACATAACTTTGGTAGTTATGACTGGATATGTAGAAGTATTGAAAATTACAAAAAACATTTATTTCCAAATATTGATGTTCCATTATTTGATTATTTTAATTCCGGTGTTATAATTTGTAATAAACAACATAAAAACTTTTACGAAAAAATAATTAAATTTTATTTGGATAATCAAGAAAAAATTATTATATTACAAAATACATATAATGTAGGGACAGACCAACCAGTACTAAACTTCTTTGTTCAACAAGAAAACATTGATTACAAACAGTTAGGTTATCAATGGAATATGCAAGACATGCAGCGTTGGGAAATATTTGATGAAGAATTGACTTTTACTAAAATTGGATGGATTTATCATTTTAATGGCATTCCAGACAACATAAGAAATCATATGATGGATAAAACTAATAAATTTATAAAGGAATAATACATGACTATTAATGAACATATACAGGCATTAAACGAATATGGAGTTACGGTCGTTGAAAATGTAATACCACATGAAATGGTAAACAAAATAAAAAATACAATTGTAACTCATTTTGACGATAAAGATAATTTATGTCAAGGATATGCAGTAGCGGACCAAACAATTAAATCAAATGGATTCAATTATCCAGAATTTGAAACATGTAGTAAAATTTTTGAACTACAGACATTGTTAGATATAATGCATGGTATAACAGATGGACATGTACGTTGGTTACATCATAGTGATGTACATCTTAACTTTGCTGGAGCAAAAGGTTGGCATACTGATTCTCAGTTGCAGGTCGGAAAGCATGTAAATGATAAATGTCCAATAACTGATATTGATAAAGAAACCGGTAATGATAAACTTGGTACAGATTATTCATATCAGACATATCGATTTGCGACATATATAACAAACCATGAAGATGAACCAGGAGCATGTTTAGGTGTTAAACCATATTCATTCCACGGTGATGGTAGGCATACTCCAGCATACCAAATAGATGCGGCCCCAGGTGATGTAATTATTTTTAATAGTAAATTAAGGCATAGTGGAGGGCATTCAAATAAAGATAGAATTGCATTGTTTTGGGCATTTGGAAAGGATAATTTGTATAGCAAGTATCATAGCGTATCAGCATTAAATAGACAATGTGCTCAAAATTTTGAAGATATTAATCAATATTCTATTACTCCACATTTAGCTAATATATTTGATAAACATAATATTGCATATGATTTAGATTCTGAAATATTAAATGAATTTAATAGTATTAGCATGTTTAATAAGTCTTACTAAGGTTATAAGATGTCTAATAAATTAAAAAGTATATTTGAAAAGACTTCAAATTCAACTTATATAATATCTGAGATAGGTATTAACCATAATGGATCAATTGATACTGCTCTAGAGTTGATTTACAAATCAGCTGAAGCAGGAGTTGATGCTGTTAAATTTCAAAAACGAGATTTGGATAGTATATATTCTGCTCATATACTAAATGATGCAAATTCTGCAGAATGGAACTTTGAGTATTTAATTCCATTATTACAAGAACTAGAATTATCAGAATCTGATTATCATGTAATTAATAATACATGTAAAACATTAGGATTAGATTTGATAATTACTCCAATGGATGAAATTTCTGCAGAATTTGTAAGTACATTAGATATTGTAGCATTTAAAATAGCATCTGCTGATATGACTAATTTATCGTTAGTTAAAAAATGTGCATCATATAATTTACCAGTATTGATTTCTACAGGAATGTGGAAAGAAGATGATATAAAGAAATGTGTAGTTCAATATGATAAATGGAATATGGATTATGCACTTTTATTAGCTAATTCAACATATCCTGCTCCATTTGAAGATATAGGATTACAATTTTTAAATAATTTAAAAAGTTTATGCGATATTGTAGGATATTCTGGACATGAACGCGGTACATTTATTCCTGTAGCAGCTGTAACATTAGGAGCGCAGATTATAGAAAAACATATTACATTGAATAGGAATCAAACCGGTCCAGATCATAAAGCATCTATGTTGCCATGGCAATGGAAAGAAATGGTGAATAATATTCGATCGTTAGAATTATCACTAACTAATAAAAAATATGTTAATCAGGCAGAGACGTTAAATAAAGAAGCGTTTGCAAAATCTGCAATAGCATCTAAGTCACTTAAGAAAGGACATATATTAACAAACTCAGATATATTATATAAATCACCAGGTAAAGGCATATTCGAACATGAAATTATAGAATATATAGGAAAGGAAATAAAGAATGATATTTTAGCCGGCAAATGTATTTCTAAAGAAAATTTTATAGATACTATTAGTATTGATAATTGGAAGTCTTTTAAGTTTTCAAAAAAATGGGGAGTAAAATGTAGATTTCATGATTATAAAAAATATAAAAACTTAAAAACGCCTGTCATAGAATTTCATTGTTCACAATCTGATTTAGATATCGAGTTTACAGAAACAAATAACGATTCAGAATTAATTATACATGCACCTGAAATAGTAGATAGAGAATTAGTAAATATATGTTCAACTAATCCTAGGACTGTACAAAAGTCATTAGATATTATACAACGGTCTATTGATAAAACATTACAAATTAGTAAAAATTGGCCAAAGGCAAAACCAAAAATGGTAGTGCATTTAGGTGGCATGTCATTAGATCCATTATCAAAAACAAAATTTTATCAAAAACATAATCATTCAAAAATGATAGATATTGCAGTTGAAAATTTTAAAAAACTAAAATATTCATCTAACGATATTGATATCATACCAGAAAACTTACCTCCGCGGCCATGGTACTTAGGTGGTGAATGGTATCAATATGGATTTGGGCCATCGATTGATATGATAAATTTTTGTAAAGCAACAGGCGTTAAAATGACATATGATATATGCCATGCACAATTGTGGTGTAATTTAGAAAAAATAACTTTAGCAGAATACACTAGAGCAGTTATGCCATATGTATCTCATATGCATATTTCTGATGCGGTTGGATTAAATGGAGAAGGGATACAGATGTTTGAAGGAGAAATTGATTTTCAAAGTATATTTGATATTGCTAAAAAGTATAATTTTACATGGGTTACAGAAATATGGAGCGGGCATTTACATAACGGATCTGGAATGTATAAAGCGTTATGTGATTTAGAACAAAATTATAATTTGGAATTGTAATATGAAAATAGTATCAGTGATACCAGCAAGAGGAGGTAGTAAAGAAATTCCTCAAAAAAATATTATAGACGTGAACGGTCAACCTTTAATATCATATACTATTAACGCATCAATTGGTTCTAATGTCTCTGAGACTTGGGTAAGTACTGACTCATTAACGATTGCATCTGTAGCAGAAAATTATGGTGCAAAAGTAATACATAGACCTATAGAATTATCTGGAGATATTATAATGCCAGATGCTGCATTAGTACATTTTGCAGAAAATAATGAATTTGATGTATTAGTTTTTATACAACCAACATCTCCATTATTACAATCAAAATACATAAATCAAGGATTAACCATGATGAAAGATTATGATTCAGTATTTAGTGCATATAAAGAACACTGGTCACCATATTGGTTAGAATCTGGAATTCCAATTGGGTGGGATATAAATAATAGGCCTAGGAGACAAGATAAAGATATTCGGTTTGTAGAAAATGGTGCATTTTATATAACTACTCGAGAAAATCTATTACAATCAAAATTACGATATTCAGGTAATATTGGAATAGTAGAAATGCCATTAGAAAAAAGTTTTCAAGTAGATAGTGAGAATGATCTAAAATTAATAAAAAGATTAATATGATAATAGCAGAAGTAGGATTAAATCATTTAGGATCAATTGATAGAGCTATACAATATGTTGAAAAGTTAATTACAACAGATGTTGATGGGATTACATTTCAAATACGAGAAGATGAATTTTATCAAGGCACGGATATGTATCGATTAAGCCTACGTAATCAAGATTATAAAAAATTAGCTATGTTAATAAAATCTGCAAATAAACAATTTGGAGTAGCAATTGCTAATATTCATAAAATTAAATTTCTTGAATCAATTGATACTGATTTTTATAAAGTAATACGTAATGACATTACTAATATAGAATTATTAGAAACATTAGTAGCAACCAAAAAGAAAATAATAGTATCCACCGGTATGAGTTCAGATGCTGATATAAAATATTTTGTTAATCAATTTGGTAACGACAATGTAGTACTTAATCATACACAATTATCACATGATATATCTGATTGTAATTTATCTGCAATTCCCGTTTTACAAAAAAAATATGGATTAAATATATCATTCGGAAGTCATTGTAAAAATATTAATGTGTTATATATGGCATTAACTTATAATCCATCTGATATATTATTTTATGTTAAGCAGGAAAGCAAAGGATGGGGTAAAGTATTAGATGATGAACATGCAATAGAATTGAATAAAATTGATAGTGTAGTCAAAAATTTAAAATTATTATCAAATGCAATTGGTAATGGTAATAAAGTAAAAACTAAAAATAAAATAGAAATATGAAAAAAGCTATAGTATTAGCAGGAAGTAGAGGAATTGGCAAAGGTATAGCCAATTCATTAGATGAATTGAATATAGATGTAATTAGAACTTCGACTAAAAATTTAGATACATCTAACATAACACATGTAAATAATTTTATACAAGAACAACAGTCGACTGATATTTTAGTTTTAAATACAGGAGGACCTCCGGCTCAAGAATTTAAAGATATAACACAAAACGATTGTAACAAATATCATAATCAATTATTTTATAGTTTTTTAAAAATTTTACAAGATATTAAAATTCATGACGGTGGATATATATTTTTAATATCATCGTTTAATGTGAAAGAACCTAATGGTAAATTGTTATTATCAAATGCATATCGTACTGCATTTATAAGTGTTTTAAAATGTTTAAGTAAAGAATTTGCTTCAAGAAATATTACAACAATAAATATTGCACCTGGCCCTATCGATACAGATCGTATACGCGGGTTAGTAGCCAATGTCCCAGAATTAGAAAAGACATTACCAATGAAACGTTTGGGGCAGGTAGATGAAATAGGAAAATTTGTAAAATCAATTGTAGAGCATGATATTAAATATTTAACAGGAGTAACAATTAATTTTGATGGTGGCGCATCAAATGGATTATTTTAATATAAAATTAGGACGTATGGAATATTTTTGTTATATTGTCCTTATAGATAAAGAAAAGAAATTATGAAAAAAAATACTAATGAGCAATTGATTTATAATCATATTGAGAAATATTTTGATACCGTATCTCCAAAAGATTTACGGCCAAATTCATGGAAAGTTCCAATTGGTGGTGGGTTTTATGGAGCAAATGAAGTAAACGAAGTAATAAAATGTTACTTACATGGCTCATTATCAATACAAAAACCTGTAATTGAATTTGAAGATAAATTTAGTTCGTATATAGGTGTTAAACATGGTATAGCAGCAAATTCAGGTACTAGTGCTAATATATTAGCATTAAATGCATTATTAGAGTCAGGTCATTTGCAAAAAGGAGACGAAGTAGCTCTGCCAGCAACTACATTTATCTCAGTGGCAACACCAATAATTCAATTAGGATTAGTGCCTGTATATATTGATATTGAGAAAGATACGTTAAATATAGATCCAGATGAAATGCAACGTGTAATACTAGATCCAGATCGTAATATTAAATGTGTAATGTTAGTTCATACATTAGGTAATCCTGTTGATATGACTAGAATAATGGACATAGCTAATACATCTAATGTATTAATAATAGAAGATTGTTGTGAAGCGCATGGAGCAGAATGGAATGGTAAAAAAGTTGGTAGTTTTGGTATTATATCAACTTGGAGTTTTTATGTAGCACATCATATGACAACTGCCGAAGGTGGAATGGCATTGACAAATTCTGATGAATTAAATATCATCATGAAAGAATTGAGAGAATTTGGACGAAATAAAAGTTATCAAGGTGAGAGATATGGAATGAATACTAGTCATTTATCTGAGTTTGATGAGCGATATACATTTCATAGAATTGGATGGAATTTTCGAATGGCTGATGCACCAGCTTCATTTGGAATTAAACAACTTGAAAATTTAGATAATATGAACAATATACGTATGAGTAATGCAAAATATTTGTCAGATAAATTATCTAAATTTAATAAACAAATTGGCATTTTACCTTCTGGTGGAACTAAATTTACTAATACATATTATTCATTTCCAATTATTATACATGATACTAATAAAATTTCTAGAAAAGAATTTACTCAATATTTAGAATCTAATAGTATTGAAACTAGAGCGATAATGTGTGGCACATTACCAGACCAACCAAGTTTAATCGGTATTGGTCATAACTACGGTGATTTGATAAATAGTAGACATATAAAAGATAATAGCTTTTTTATTGGCTGCCATCCATGTCTAGAGCAAGATGATCTAGATCATATCATAGAAATAATAACTAATTATTTAACAAAAGAATAGTACATGAAAAAGAATACCACTATATTAGTAACTGGCGGTGCTGGTGCAATTGGATCAAATTTAGTAAAAACATTAATTAAAGGTAATGTAAAAGTAATTCTATTAGATGATTTCTCATCAGGCATGCCTGCTAATCTAACAGATATACCAACAGATAAAATTGAAATTATAGATGGGAATATTTGTGATCAAAAAATAATTGATGATGCATTTTCATATGATATTGATTATGTATACCACCTTGCTGCAAATTTTGCAAATCAAAATTCAGTTGATAATCCACAAAGAGATTTGCAGACAAATGGAATAGGAACTTTAAAAGTATTAGAAGCATGTGTTAAGCATAAAGTTAAAAAATTCTTATTAGCATCTTCATCATGTATATATAAACCTGGTAAAGATAGATTTATTGAACATGGTCCAATGCAGTTTCAAACGCCATATGCTATTACTAAAATGTTGCAAGAACATTATACAATATTTTTTAATAAGTTTCATAAATTACCTGTTGTTATTGTAAGATATTTTAACAGTTATGGACCAGGTACATATCCTGGTAAATTTAGAGGAGTAGTTCCTAAATTCATGTATCAAGCTATGAATAATCAACCATTAGAAATAACAGGAGATGGTTCAGAGACAAGACCATTTACATATGTACAAGATATTGTCGATGGAACAATTTGTGCAATGGATGGTAGTAAAAATACTGTAGGTACAAACTATCCAGGCTATCCTATCGATACAGATAATGTAGTATACAATATTGGAAATAGTGATAGTATTACAATTAAAGAATTTGCAGAGGCAGTTAATAAAATTTGTGGTAACGAAGCCGGAATAAAGTTTATTCCTAAACGTGATTGGGATAACATTCCATATCGTGCAGTTGAGAATAGTAAAGCTAATCATGAATTAAATTTTAAACCAAAATATAACTTAGAAGATGGATTAAAACTTACATATGAATGGTTTAAAAAACAAAACTTTACAGAAGGAGATTTACGATGATTTGGAATGAAATTTTATGTTTAGGTGACTCTATTACATTTGGAGCACGTGACCCATATAAACGATCATATCCTGTTGAGTTATCAAAAATATTAACAGAAAAATTAAATGAATGTTATGTATGCCATAATTGTAGTGTAAGTGGAGAAACAAGTTCTGAATTATTACGTAGAGCATGGTCTAATATTAAATCACATTCAAATGCTAAAATCATGTTGTTACTTATAGGTACAAATGATACGCAGTTAAAAGTTCCAATTGATATTTATGAAGACAATTTGCGGCAAATAATTTCTATGGCTAGAATACATGGCATGCATGTTATAGTAAGTACATTACCAGAATTAGCATTTACTCCATTATATTTAAATAGATCGTATATCAAAAAATATAATGATGTAATAAATAAATTATCACAAAAAATGGATTTTACATTATGTGATATATCAGGTGTAGAAAACTATTATCTAGATGGTGTACATCTTACTCACGAAGGAAATAAACAATTGGCTCATAAATTTGCTAATACAATAATAGGATTATAATGAAAACTATAATTCATATCGTCGGTGCTCGTCCTAATTTTATAAAAGCAGCTCCTTTAATTAAATCAATATCGGACTTAAAAGTACGTAATTTAGTTGTACATACTGGTCAACATTACGATCACAATATGTCTCAGCAATTTTTTGATGATCTTGAAATTCCTAAACCTGATTATAATTTAGGCTTAGGAGGAGGTAGCCATGCAGTGCAGACAGCAAATATAATGATGCAATGTGAGCAAGTATTTATAAAAGAATCTCCGGATTGTGTAATTGTATATGGCGATGTTAACAGTTGTATTGCCGCAGCTTTAGTTGCAAAAAAATTACATATACAAGTTGTTCATATAGAATCTGGGTTACGTAGTTTTGATACAAAGATGCCCGAAGAAATTAATCGTATTATAACAGATTCAATTTCTGACCAGTTATTTGTTACATGTAAAGATGGAGTTGATAATTTAATTAAAGAAGGTAAATCAATTGATTGTATACATTTAGTTGGAAATACTATGATAGATTCTTTAGTAAAATTTCAATCTAAATTTGATACATCATCTATACTATCAAGTATAAATATACAATCAAAAAAATATATTTTATCTACATTACATCGACCTTCAAATGTAGATAATAAAAATAGTTTAATTGAATTAATGGAGTCTATGAAAGCTATATCTAACAACAATATTGTTGTTTTTCCAATACATCCTAGGACCAAAAGTAATTTACAAAAATTTAATATATTCAAAAAATATAATTCTATAGATAGTCTTAAAATTATAGATCCTTTAGGTTATATTGATTTCATGTGTTTACAAAAAAATGCAAAATTAATTATCACTGATAGCGGTGGTATACAAGAAGAATCATCATTTTTTAATGTTCCATGTTTAACAGTTCGAGATAATACAGAAAGACCTATTACAACAACAATGGGTACAAATAAATTAATTGGATCTAATTATAAAAATATATTATCAGAACTTGATATAGTTAATTATAACCAAAATTCAAATATTAATTTATGGGATGGAAGGACTGCATCACGTATTGTACAAATTTTAAAAGGAATATATAAATGGTAAATGCAAAATATAAATTCTGTGTAGTATATGTCACAAAAGATTATTATCCAATGTTGGATGGATGTGTTTATAAATACAGTAAATCAAATTTTCAAGATGTATTAGTATTGAACGTTGATATGGGATCATCAGAAAAAAATTTAAAAACTGGTAATAAAATTTGTAACAAGTTAGGCATTCATATGTTGGATACCACTGCTACATCAATGCAAGAAGGTTTAAAAATAGCAGATGAATATATATCTAATCATAACATTGACATTGATTGGATGATAAGTTTTCAGCATGACGTGTTTCCATTGACAACAACTTTTTGGTCTGATTTGCAAAATATAATTGATGACATAGATTCAAATAAAGTTGGAATGATTAGCACAAATTCGTTTAGTAATTATTCAACTGGTATACAAGCTACAAAAACAGATAATATTGCAGAAGCATGTTATGGAAAAACTCGTACTGCACGTGGTATGTTATGTAAAGATGTATTACAGTCACCATATTCAGGTTGGTATATGAATCTACCTAATGAATATTACCAATCTAAATATTTTGCAGTTGAATCAACGTACTGGTCAGGTTTTGCTATCAATCGTAAATTGTTTCAAAAATATATAGAAATAGATTCAAATTATGTTTTTGAGTTATGGGGTGATGATCTAGCATATCAATTTTTAGCAAATGGAATTGTAAGTATAGCAGTGCCAAAATTATTTGTTTGTCATGACCATAGTTTAAAACAAGGTATAGAAGTAGACCCCGGAACTTTAATAGAACCTAGACATGACTTTAATGGATCTCAAATGAGATTTTGGAAAAAATGGGGATTTCGATGGGGCATACGAAACCCAGAAGTACGTGTACAATTTAACCAGAGTAGTATAGATACATATGATACTAATGCATTACAACATGAATTTTTCAATTTAAGCATCAATGATGGCCCATTGGATATAGATTTGAAAAGTAAGGCTCCTCAATGAAAATATTAGCTACAAAAGAATATGCATATAATTTAGTAGATCGTTGTCATACAGATACTCCACATAAATTTCCGGAACATAATATTACCGTACCAGATCTAAAAGCAGTTCTTAATACTAATATTATCAGCGATGATCAGTATTATAAAAATAAAAAATGTATAGTAATTGGTAATAGTGGATTAGTACTAGATAAAGAGTTAGGGACAGATATAGACCAATTTGATTTAATAGTACGGTGTAATTTAGCTCGTTATGAACAATTTGAAACTCATGTAGGTAGTAGAACAGACGTTAGATTTTTATCTCATAAAACATTTGGTAATATTTTAGATAAAAACTTTTCTGCATATGATGTTAATTATATTCCAACTTCAGATAAACATCATTTAATTATTAGATCGGCTGGTAATGTAGGATCAATGATTCCAGGATTTGCAAAAAACCTTAAACATGATTTTAGTGTATTAGGTTTAGAATATAATACTTATATAGATCGATTAGTTAGTCCTACACAATATTGTTCTGTTGGATTTTCTGCAATAGTTACTATGTTAGCATTAGGATGTGATGTTCATACGTATGGATTTGAATTTTATAATCCATCAAAAAAATATCATTATTTTGAAGAATGTACGCCATTAGTACAAACCGGTGGGCGTAATCATTCTGTGACAGCAGAAAGGGAATATATTGACATGTTAATTAATCAAAATAAAATTAAAAAGTTTTCATAAAAACAATAGGATATATTAAAAATAATTGTTATATTAGAATATGAAATATAAGTTAAATAAACGCTATGTTATAGGCATCCATGTCATGTTTTTTGAAATTGAAATGTTTAAAGAATATGTAGATGGATTGTTAAATTTGTTAAATGATGTTACAAATAAAGATAACATAGTTCTAGATTTTTGTTTTAATACATCTGAACATATTGAAAAAATAGATACATCGTTAATATCTAAAACAGAATTAATTTCAAAGTTTAAAACAGAATTATTACGATTACATGAATATACGTTAAACGTTAAATATCATGATACAACTGATGGATTTTATTATCACGCGGATTATCGTCGAGATTTAAATTATAATTATTGCAAAAAAGTAGATTATATAATGTGGGGAGAAACAGATAGTTTATTTCCAAAAGAAGCGTTACAAGTAATTGAAAGGTTATCAACGTATACAGATGAACAAGGAACGCATAGATATATTTTAAGTTTCGCAGACCGTAAAATGTGGGATGCGTCATGGGATCCATTAGTACATCCAAAGTTTGTAAATCATACATTTATTGATGATGAAAATGGCCATCTTAATCCAAACCAGGCAAAGTCCCAGATGTCTATATTACGTATGAATGAAATAAATGCTGAGGCCGATGATTTTGATATAGGATGGATTACAGAACCAAAAATTAGCGGTTCATGTCTAGTACTATCGGCTGACCTTATTAAATCAGGCGTGAATGTGCCATCATGTCTTATATACAATGACGATGAAGGTTTATCAATTATGGCTAAAAAATTGTTAGGAGATAAATTTATACAATTTATATGTAAAAATATTTTACACGTACATGCAAGGCGACATCCGCAGAAACGATTATATGTAGCAAATGAAAACAATCCACATTCTTTTGCGCCATTAAAACATGATAAATTTAAACAATTTAAAAAATTATCGCAGTCAAATATCAATAGTTTAATTACCAATGAAGGTAAATTTTACGAATATACGGATTATTAAATATGAAAAAAAGAGCACTTATTACTGGTATTAATGGAATGGATGGTAGCCATTTAGCTGAACTGCTATTAAACAAAGGTTATATAGTATATGGCATGGAACGTAGATCGTCGGTACCGAATAGGACAAATACTCAACATCTTATAAACAAAGTAACATTTTTAAATGGTGATTTAACAGATCAAAATTCATTATTAAGATGTTTACGCCAATCAAATCCTGACGAAGTTTATAATTTAGCATCACAATCATTTGTAGGACAAAGTTGGAACATTCCAGAACAGACGTCTGATGTTACTGGCTTAGGTGTATTACGTATGCTCGAAGCAATACGTGAATTTAATACAGGTATAAAATTTTATCAAGCTAGTAGTTCAGAAATGTTTGGTCGTATGGTAGAGAATCCGGCTACAGAGTCTACTCCATTTTATCCTAGAAGTCCATATGGCGTTGCTAAATTATATGGCCATTGGATAACAAAAAACTATAGAGAATCATATAACATGTTTGCATGTTCAGGATTATTATTCAATCATGAATCTGAAAGAAGAGGTATAGAATTTGTTACTAGAAAAATATCAGATGGCGTAGTTAGAATTAAATTAGGATTAGCTGATCATATATCATTAGGTAATTTAGATGCAGAAAGAGATTGGGGGTATGCACCTGATTATGTAGAAGCAATGTGGCAAATGTTACAACATGATACGGCAACTGATTATGTAATTGCTACAAATGAGAAGCATTCTATAAGAGAATTTTTAGACATAGCATTTCAGCATGTTGGAATTAATAATTGGGAATCGTATGTTAAACAAGATGCAAGGTATATGCGCCCAGCCGAGGTTGATGTACTAAGGGGTGATTATTCTAAAGCAGAAAAGGAGTTAGGTTGGCAGCCAAAAACATCATTTGAAGATTTAGTTAAAATTATGGTAGATAATGATTTAAAATTATTACAAGGAAATTAAATATGGAACACAAAATAACAACTACTATTGCCACTACAAATAATTTGCCTTATTTAAAATTAGCCATTAAATCTGTCAGGAAAAATGCATTTTATAACAGTATGCCAATTATTATATTTGCTGAAAATTGTACTGATGGTACGGATGAATGGTTAACAGAAAATATGGATGAACTTGCACTGCAAGTTTATATTGAACATAACAAAGTGCAGCGTGGTATTGGTGGCGGTATTGATTTTTGTGTCGATAAAGTACAGACTGAGTTTGTAAATATAATACATTCAGATATGTATATGGCACCAAACCAAGATATAGAGTTATTAAAATTGTATGATGGATTAGATAAAGGTACTCGATTAATTGCATCATCGTTTAGAATACAACCTAATATATTTCCAAATGATCCGCCATATCGACCAGGTACTGTATTTTATCCTAAGGAAGATTTTGGAGCATATGCAGATGATTTTAAACAAGATATTTTTGATGAATGGTCAATTGAATTTTCTAAATCAAATGACATTACAGTACGAAAAGGTGGTGGGGCAGGTTATTTTTGTAGAGTAGAAGATCATAAATGGATTGGAGGAAATGATCCAATTTTTGAACCTATGTATTGGGAAGATAAAGATTTATTCATGAGGATGCAGTTAGAAGATTATAAATTTATAATGACTAGTAAGTCAGTACTATGGCATTTTGCATCAAGGACATCTAGATTTCCAGATGATAATTTAAATAGTCGACCAGATCATTTAGCAGAATATGAAAGAAGAGCAACAGATCGGTTTATATCAAAATGGGGAAAACTTCCTAGTGAAGATACTGATTCGTTTGTAATACCAATTACAGGAACTAATGTTAAAACAAGGATCCCATGGCTGAATTACTAATAGCAGCAACTACGTATAATCAATCTAAATATACTAAACTTTTTTACGGAAGCTTACAATTATTAGATAATAGTTTATTTGATTTATTAATAGTAGATGACGCATCATCTGATGATACAGTAGAATGGTGCAAAGAAAATAATATTAATGTAATTACTAAGGATGTTGGTAATGGATTAACTGATAGCTGGAATACTGCGTACAAATATTTTAAAGATAATGATTATAAATATTTTGCTATTGCCAATAATGATATATTAATTCCAGAAGGTGCATTAAAAGAAATGTGTAATGTATTAGATAAATGGCCTTCTACATTAGTAGTTCCATTATCAACAGCAGATGGTTGCGGGCATAATAAAATACAATCAATACATCATGCAGCCGGCAATACAGATCCTAGTAGAGATGATCCTAAAAATTATCAAGCTGTGCAAGATTCATTACTGCATTTAAAAAAACAAGTTACTGATGCTAATAATTTATATATTATGGACCCACATCGTATAAAAATGTTTAATGGATTTTTCTTTATGATGAGCCATGAAATTTGTAAATATGAAAGATCAGATGGAAATTTATTTGATCCTAAATTTGTTAATGTAAAAAATGAGGATATGTTTAATTGGACTAATTTAATTAATAACAATGACTTTGCAATGTTATGTAGAACTGCATTTATATTTCATTGGAAAGGTGTATCATTTACCAAAGCAGGTATCAGTTATAGTAATAATTTAAAGGAGCATTTAGAACATCGTGGAACTAATAGATAAAATATTAAAAAATGAAATTATAGAGGATAAATCAGATAATCCTACAACAACTTCATTTAAATTTAAAAAAGATCTTTATAATTTTTTTACTAAATTTAATGATAAGGTTGCAGTGGAGTTTGGAACTCATAAAGGACAGACTACTAGAATACTATCTTTACTATTTGATAAAGTATATACAATAAACAATAACAATAACGAATCTGCTAAAGAACGTAATTCAGATAAAAATAATATTATTTATCTAAATAAAAATTTGTATAGCAATGAAGTTATAGACATTACAGAAAAAATTTCTATGTTTTTTGTAGACGCTGGTCATAAATATGAACAAGTAATATCTGATATTAATAGAATATTTGATATGAATTGTAATGAAGAATGTTATATAGTATTTGATGATTATGGAGCAGAAGGACATGTTGATAATGTTAAACGAGCAGTAGATCAAGCAATTGAAAATGGGGCATTAGAAGTAGTACAACATGTTGGTCATGAAAAAGGCCATGATTTTAACAATGCCCGCGCAGGTAAATTGCTTGCAAGTGAAGGTATTATAACTAAAATTAAATGGCATAATTAATATGAAAATAAGTTTAATACAACCAGGTAGAAATAATCTTAAGTATCTTAAATGGTCTTATGATTCGATAAGAAAGAACCAAGGCGATCATACTGTAGAAATATGTGTTGCAGATGATTTTTCAAATGATGGCACATGGGATTGGTGTCAAGATATGATGGTTGCTGATTGCAATTTCAAAGCAATTAGGAATGAAGGACCTACTAGATTAGGACATACTATTTTATATGATAGATTAGTCAATGAAGTTGCAAGTCATGACATATGTATGATATATCATGCAGATATGTATTTAATGCCAGGCGCAATTGATTCAATTGAAACTCATTTAACTGATAAAACAATTGTATCATTAACTAGAATCGAACCTCCATTACATCCAGATGGTCCAGAAAAAGTACTTATTGATTTTGGTATCGAGCCTGAAGAGTTTAGAGAAAATGATTTATTAGAATGGTTTACTAAACCAGTCGATTCAGATGGCGGATATCAGCCTAAACATGATGGTCCTACCGAAGGTATATTTGCACCATGGGCATTTTATAAAAAGGATTTTCAAGAGATAGGTGGTCATGACCCTATATTTGCACCACAATCAAAAGAAGATACAGATATATTTAATCGGTTCCATTTGAATGGAATTAAATTTATTCAAACTTGGGAAGGTTGTGTTTATCATATGACTTGTAGAGGCAGCCGGTTTGCCGACGGAGCTAAAAGAAATCCAGATGGTGAAGTGTTCATGAAGAACAGAGAAACAGATGAATGGCTACAACAAAATCAAAAATCAACTAAAGAATTTATTCGTAAATGGGGACATTTTTGTAAACATGATGCGTTGATGAAACCTATCGTTCTTCCAAAATATAATATTGGTTTCATAGTTAAAAATTGTAATGATCAGTTGTTAGAGACGCTAGAACCATGGTGTGATAGAATATATGTTGATAATGATATAATGAAATATATCACAACGGAACAACCAAAAACATCATTTGATTTGAACAAGAGAGTGCATGATATTATACTTACTGAAAATAGATATCATGATGATATCTTAGTTGAAATTGATGGTAATCAATTTGGAAATAACGATTTTAGAGTTATACAAACATTATCAGAAATACTTGCCAACGATGATCAGCTGCAAGAAATGATAATGATTGAACCAACTCATTTTGAAATAGAAAATTTACGAGTAACAATACATAGTTTAGAAACTTTAGAAAAGGAATTAATATGCAACGAGTAGTAGTGACCGGCGGTGCCGGATTTATAGGATCACATTTAGTAGATAGATTAGTAAATGATGATTTTAAAGTAATAGTAATTGATGATGAATCAGCTGAATCAAATGATATATTTTATCATAATCCTAAAGCCGAATATCATAAAATATCTATAGAAGATTATAATGCCATTGAGCCATTATTTGATAACGTAAAATATGTATTCCATTTAGCGGCAGTTGCTAGAATACAGTTAACAATGAACCAACCAGAAAAAGCTGTATCAGTAAATTATAATGGTACTCATAATGTTTTACGGGCATCTAAAAAACATAATGTTAAACGAGTTATGTATTCATCTACTAGTTCTGCATATGGATTAAAAAATCCTATACCACTTAAAGAAACTATGCCAAACGATTGTTTGAATCCTTATTCTGTTACTAAGACTGGAGGAGAAGAGTTATGTAAATTATATAATAACGTATATGGATTAGAAACTGTTACATTTAGATATTTTAATGTATATGGAGATAGACAACCAACTAAAGGTCAATATGCTCCTGTTATAGGATTATTTGCTAGACAAATTCTAGAAGGAAATAAAATGACCGTAGTAGGTGATGGATTACAAACTAGAGATTATACTAATGTACTTGATGTAGTAGAGGCAAATATATTAGCAGCACAGTGTGAAAATGAAGTAACCGGAGAAATATTTAATATTGGCTGCGGTAAACGTTATAGTGTAATAGATATTGTTAACATGCTTAAGCCAGGATATTTAACATATATAGCAGCTAGATTAGGCGAAGCTCGTGATACATTATCTGATATTTCAAAAGCAAATAAATTATTAAATTGGTATCCAAAAGTTGAATTAATTGATTGGATGAAATCATATAAAAAGGAATTAGGAATATGAAAAAAATAGGTATTATAGGAAATGGGTTTGTAGGTAACTCGATTGCATTTGGATTTTCACCTACACATGAGATACGTATTCATGATAAAGATCCAAAACGTAATATGAATACAATGGATGAAGTGTTAGAATGTGATTACGTATTTGTAGCAGTGCCAACACCTATGCATGAGGATGGTTCAATTAGTTTAAATGTAGTAGAAAAAGCATTGCAAGAAATATCATATAAAAATAAAAATCGAAATAACATTTTTATTTTAAAGTCAACAATGGTACCAGGATCTACAAATAACTTTATTAAACAATTTCCTAAACTTAATATAGTTTTTAATCCAGAATTTTTAACAGAACGTACAGCAAAATTAGACTTTTTAACTCAGGCTAGAATTATATTAGGTGGTACAAAACGATTAACAAAGCGTGTTGCAAAGCTGTTTGAAGAGCGATTTATGAATACACATATTATTGAGACAGATACTGTTACGGCTGAGACAATAAAATATATGAACAATGTATTTTTTGCTAGTAAAGTTTCATTAATGAATGAAATGAAACAATTATGTGATGCTGTAGGAGCAAATTGGAGTATGGCATTAAAAGGATTTGCCGCGGATCAACGTATAGGCGATTCTCATCTAAATGTACCGGGCCCAGATGGTAAGTTAGGATTTGGCGGTTCATGTTTTCCAAAAGATATAAATGCATTTATGAGTATGGCAGATGAATTAGGAGTTCCAGTACCAACTATTAAAGGTGCATGGGAAACCAATTTAAATGTAAGGCCAGAGCAAGATTGGAACAAATTGGAAGGACGTGCTGTGGTTAAAAAAACTAAGACAGAAGAATGGTTCGATCAAGATCCTGGATCAACAGATGCAAAACTACAGCATATCATTTCTGATGATTCAATTTCTTAATTTAAAACATATTTATAACAAATGCGTTACTATATTTTATATCCAGATAATACAGAAGCTGATACAATTAATGATATCAATCAATTAGGCGATGATAACGGCTTTGGTGTATTCTGGGCTAACAGAGGCCTTAAT
>Ga0209337_1000385_pt1 | contig 35283 bp, 49 predicted proteins | sample LinPmetageLP53_FD_184044 | JGI IMG/M metagenome (GOLD analysis project Ga0209337, IMG submission 184044) | Marine viral communities from the Pacific Ocean - LP-53 (SPAdes) (version 2) | ecosystem: Environmental > Aquatic > Marine > Oceanic | place: Pacific Ocean | collected 2010-02-08
TGTCACTGGCAACTATGACAAGAACCTCACTACAGACCTTCAGCAAGTTCTCTACAGTGCCGTACAACGTGACCCAAACGTCGACTTAGGTCGAGTGGCAGAGCAGTACACGACATGGCTCGCAAAGCGCGAGGAAGACGCCATAGCCCGGTATCTTGAGAAAGACCATGGTGCATCCGTAGAGGAGGCCGAGGCTCAAGTTGCTGGTGTCCCGTCACGCCCAAAGCGTGCGGGCACTGGGGCGTCAAGTGTTGCTCGAACCGCCGACAAGAAGACGTATGGGACCATCAAAGAGGGCACCGAAGCCCTCTTCAACGCCGTCAAGAACGGCGATATCAACCTCTTTGGTTAGGGAGTAAGAGAAAATGGCACACGGACCACCCACCACAGTTTTGCAGCTAGACGCTGTACTGAAGGACTACTACATCGGGCCGCTCCAGGAGCAGCTCAATAACGAAGTCATGATTCTCGACATGTTCGAGAAGGCCAAGATTTCCTGGGCAGGCAAGCAGGGCGTCGTGCCGCTGCATGTCGGTCGTAACAGCACTGTCGACTTCAAGTCCGAGAGCGCCGACCTTCCCGCCGCAGGCGCACAGGTCACTAAGCGCATGACCTTCCAGGCCGCCTACCTCTATGGCCGCTTCGAGGTCACTGGCCCGGCGATTGCCGCCGCAGCCAAGGGTGGCACGGCGAGCTTCATCGGGGCACTTGAGCTTGAGATGGATAAGCTCAAGGACGATATCCGCATTCAGGCCGACCGGGCCATGACGAGCGGCGGTCGCGTTGTCGGGTTCCTCAATGAGCACAAGGCCGTTGTCGGCGCTGGGAACTGGGATTTCCGGGGTGACTTCGCGAAGATTGCCGCCGCCAGGACCACGAAGGGAGGCAGCATCGACATCGCCGTTGTTGACTGCACCAACAACACGTTGACAGGCGACGCGGGGGAGGTGTGCTACGAGTTCATCTCAACGACGGCGAGCATCGACACCACGAATGTCGGGTTCAACGCCTCGGCTGGAACCATCCACCTCACCGGGTCCCTGGACACGACTGGTGTTGCTGACGGGTATGGGTGCGCGCTGGTGATCAGCGACACCAGCAGCACGGACCTGAACGCAGTTCTCGACAATCAGCCGACCGGCATCTACGGCAACCTCGGCTACGTCGATCTTTTCGGCGTCGATCGCGGCTCGGCTGAGGGCACAGCTCAGTCGCTTCAGTCCGTGATTTACAACACGGATGCGGACAACGACGGGGCCGGGGCCGATGAGGCGATGTCGCTGACGCGGATTCAGGAGGTCATCGACTCCATCAACATCACGAGTGGGATGGAGCCGGATGTGATTCTCATGAATCCGATCGATCGGGCGAAGTACATGGCCCTGCTCACCGTCAGTATTCAGATGAACTCCCAGGCCACCGCGACGAAGGGCGACGGCGGCTTTACGGGCATCTCCTACGCCGGTATCCCCATCAAGGTCGCGCGCAACGTGGACCGGGGGCTCATGCTCTTCCTCAACACGAAGTGCTGGAAGCTCGCGGTCCTCGAAGATGGCAAGTTTGCCGACCTCGACGGCTCCGTGCTCTCGCGCGTTAACAACCATGATAGCTGGGAGGGCTTCTACAAGTGGTACTACAACCACTACTGCTACCGTCCCAACGCTAACGGCGTCCTCACTGGCATCTCCCGCTAGGTTTAGCATGACTGTTCTCCACGACATCCTACTCCTCCTACTACTTGCGGGTGGGGTGTTTGTGGAGATACAGTTGGCTAGGTTTCTAGCCACGCTGAGGCGGGTGAAGGAAGTGGAATCTGACCACCTCCTGAACCCCGCCTCGGTTGACCCCACTCCTTCTGAGATGTTTGAGGTGTTGTATGGATCCGGCAACGATTAGCCTGATTAGCGCGGGATTGGGATTGATTCCGGGTCTTGCGGACCTGTTCACCCCCGACCCCTACCAACCAATCCAGACCGGCCCTCGACCGGGCGGACCTCAGCGCCCGCAGTTAGGCATGCGCCAGCAGTCAAGCGGGCCAAGCCCACTACTGGGCGGTGCCCTCGACCTCGCGCTGGCAGGCCTTAACTACGGCATGCAGCCAAACGTAGACTCTGGCCTGCTCTCACCCCGGCAGTACGCTGCCCAACAGGCGCTAATGAGGCCCGGCGGAGTGGACCTCGGCAAGCCGCTCTCATCCCTTGAGCCAAAGGGTCTCTCGTTTATGGGCCAGACACCTTCGTACTACGGTTCGCGGACGGCCGTCCCGGCCTTCGCCCCCTTGACCGGCGAGCAGTTGTTAGAGCAGCAAAGGGAGTACAACCGAGCCGATGGCCTTGGCTCTGGGTTCCGATAGCATGCCAGAATATCCAGACAATATGGGGAGCCAGATTGAGGCTTCCCGCAGCGACAAGACTACCTACGGTCGCATGTGGGACCTCTGCACGATGTTCCTAGAGGGCCGGCAGTGGGTCAACTTTGACCGAGACCGCGCGTCCTACCTGATTAACCAGCGCGCTAGGCCTGACGGTAGTCAGCGCCAGACGGTTAACCTGCTGCTCAACATCTACCGGAACATCATGGCTCGGCTCACGCTGAGCTATCCGTCTATCGCGGTAGTCCCTGCCTCCCCCTCCAATGATGACATCATCAAGGCCAAAAGTTCAGAGATTGCTCTGCGCTACTACTGGACCAGAGAGGACGTGCAGGACAAGATTCACACCGCACTGCAATGGCTGCTAGTGACGGGCACCACCGCAATGCACACCTACTATGACGCTGATGATGACGTCATCCACAGTGAGCCCATTAGCCCCTACGACGTCTTCTTTGAGGACAAGGTCACCAACCCTCGCGACTCCCAGTGGGTGGCTATCCGCAGTTACCACATCAAGTCCGATGTCGAGGCGGCCTACCCCGGCAAATCAGAGGAGGTCGCGGCTGCCCAGACAGGCGCGCAGGATGACTCAGGGCTCGACTACGAGCTTCATACGGTCCCCGATGACCGCGTTGAGTTGATGGAGGTCTACTGGCGAGATGGCCGCCACGCCATCCTCGCAGGCAGCGTCTACCTCTACGAGGGCACATGGAAGACCAAGACCTTCCCGGTGCAGATTATCCGCTACACAGAGGTCCCTGGGCGCCTATGGGGCATTGGCCTGATGCAGCCCCTTCTGGACCTACAGCGCCTTTACAACGAGCAGCGCACCCAGGTGGTGCATAACGTCAAGCTCATGGGCAACCCCAAGTGGGCCATCCCTAAGACGGCAGGCGTCAACACCTCGGCGATGACTAACCGCCCAGGCGAGAAGATTTACTTCAACCCTGCCGGTGGCCCTCCCTCTCAGATTCAGCCAGTCCCGCTGCCTGGATATGTTTTGGACAGTATTACCCGGACGCAGGCAGAGATGCATGACGTGGCGGGTATCCATTCTGTGAGCCTTGGTAAGCGAGCGGTGGGTGTAAGCTCCGGCAAGGCCATGCAGGTCTTGACCGAGCGTGATACGTCACAACTCCAAGAGACTCAGACCAACGTGGAGCGCGCCATCCGAGAGATGGCCAAGGTTGTCCTTGAGTTGATGAAGGCCCACTACACTGAGGCCAAGATGGTTCGCATGCTCGACCAGACAGGCCGAGTGCTGTACCAAGCCATCAGCTCAGAGAACATCGTGGACAACCCAGAGGTGTTCATCGAGGCAGGCAGCGCCTTCCGATTCGACGCGCGCGACCGTGACCAGCACGTGATGGAGTTGTTCCAGGCTGGCCTGATTGACCCAGAGACAGCGATGCAGGAGATGTCATTCCGCACTGGCAACGCCTTTGTCACCGAGAGGGTGCAGGGAATGTCTCACGCCAAGAAGCTGCTTGAGGCGACTAAGCAGGGCTTCGAGATTGAAATCTTCCAGTCCGATGACATCAAGTCGATGCTCAAGGTCTTCGCTGACTTCGTACACTCTGACGACTTCTACGCCCTACCCGACGAGCGTCAGTTGTACATTCGCGATGTGGTGGTTGCCCTAAGCAACCCCGCAGCGTCTGGTGAGGAGTTCATGAAGGCGGAGTCGTTGCAGAAGGTGTTCCCGCGTCAGCAGGCAGGCCCAGGTGCCGCAGGAGCCATCATGGCCGCGCAGTCGCCAGAGACTCAGGGGCAGATGGCAGAGGAGTCTATCGGCATGGCTCAGCAGCAGGACGCTATGGAGGCAGCGCAGTCCAACACTGCGCGAGGCCAAGAGGCTCTCATTAGCCCGGTCTTCGGAGGTATTGGATGACACCCGCGCAAGTAGCCGCCAAGTTCCGCCAGTACATCGATGAGCCTGACCAGACGTTCGTGTCTGATGCCGACGTCGAGGTCTATTTGAGCGACGGGTACAGGGAGTTTCGCAACCTTGTGTGCGACATCAACCCGATGATTTACAACGAGATTGCCACCATCACCCTGTCCTCCGCGAGAACTCACGACCTCGCAGCGGTGGCCCCCAAGCTACTGGGCGCGTCTGCCGATCCACCGGGGCCGATGGTTAGGCTTAATGCTATCCGTCGCGTTGACACGGACGGCAACGTGACACAGCGCCTTGAGGCTGTCAGCAACCCGCAGTCGCTAGACGTTGTTCCGTCAAGCTACTACTTGGCCAACACGGTCTTACGGTTCAGTTCCAGTTTGACCGGGTCGTACAAGATTGACTACGTCCCAGACAAGGCTATTACATGGACAGGCGTCGCACCGACAGGGTTCCTCGACGACCTTACCTCGTTCCATGACCTCGTCGCGCTTCTTGCCTACCGGCAGTACGCCATCATTGACGGCGCGGAGAGTGAGCCGGTGCTGCGCCAAGCAGCGACGCGCATGAAGGAGTTCCAAGAGTACCTCCAGGCCAGAGCCTTTGACGGCTACGACTACGTTCAGTCCGTCTCCTGGCTCAGTTAATGGCCACCAAGGCTCAAGAGGTGCAGGTCCTCCGGGACGGGATCCAAGCGAACGCCCCAACACCCGGCTCGTTCGCTCTCAACATGCTGCACAGCAACAACTGCTGGCAGGTGCGAGAGGGCTTTGGGCAGGTCACTCAGTTCGATACTGAGATGTCCGCCATTCCACTTGGTAGCGGCGGGACAATATCTGGTGGGGAATGGGGGTTTACCAAGCATCTAGGGTCGCATGTAATCAAGACAGGCTTTGGAAGCCTTCAGATGCTGTCTGTTTTTCTGGCTAAGGTTCAGTCGTCGACTGCCGGAGGACCTGGGCTGGTTAGCTCTTACGCAGGCCTCAAAAACATTTACATTGTCAGTATATATGACCTCACCACTAACGAGCGCTTTGAGGTCCCGCTGTACCGGCACACCAGCCAGACTGCCGTAGCCTCAAGCTACCAGGACTCTGTGCCCACCACCCTAGGGGGCAGGGAGTCAATCGACGTTGCGTCATCTGGCCTGCAAGACCTGCTCCCGCAGTACCAGACATGCAAAGGGGAGTCCTACGAGGCGTGGGTCCAAGCAGAGGATGAGTTCTTTTATTTCAAAGAGTTCGCCGACATCCTCTACTTCGGCAACAAGTATACTGGCACATGGGCGTACTTGCCGTCGTCGTTCAATGGCACGCGCAAGACCTTCATAGACAAGTTCAACCTGCGCGACTACGCCCTGTCCTACGGCGAGTCGAGCATGATAACACCTGTGGTGCTTAGCCCTGGCATCAACACAGATGCCTACGCTTACTTCAGAACCGCAGACATGCCTAACGCTGTGGACATTGCAGTGGTGTCCGGGCGCATGGTTTACGCGGAGGGTAACACGGTCTTCTTCTCGGACCCGTTTTATCCCAACGCCATTGTAGGCGACAACTTCGTGCAGGTGCCTTCTGAAGAAGGCATTACAGCGGTGGCTGAGCACAACTCAAACCTGATGATATTTACAGCCAATGAGACATGGCTGTACCAGCCTTCCGTAGGTGACCTAGCTTCAGCCGGTAGGATTACCCGTGTGAGCGACACGGTGGGCTGCGTTGGGCCTAACGCAAAGTGCCGCATGGGGTCGGCTTTGGTATGGGTGGATACAAGCGGTGTGTACCAGACGACGAGCGGCCTCAACATGAGCCGCCTGTCGGACGATGTGCTTCCATTTTTCGAGAGGGAGGGGATGACCAATCCCCTCACGTCTTACTTTGTGGACCATGGCAAGGCAGATCCCTCAGCAAGGGAGCAGCCGACTACCACGCTGAGGTTCAAACCAGAGGGCGTGAAATGCACCTACGTTGCATCGATGAATATGCTCTCGATCTGCGTCCCAGACCTGAGCGGCGCCCTCGTATTGAGCAACGGAAAGTGGTCGTGGTGGACATTTGAGAGCATGGTTGCCCAGTCGGGCGGCTCTGCTGTTGTGGGCGTCAGCCAGAACCTGCCCGCACCGTGGGTGCTGAACTACCAAGACGACATCTTTGCTGTCGCAGGCCCAGACGTTCAGGCGCTGACTGACGAAGCCGTCAACCCTGTATCCGGCTCAGACATCAACTTCGACGTCACTTCGCGCTCGTTCTTCATTATGGAGTACGGCAGGGGCGGCTCGATTGACCGCAGTGTATCCGATGAGGATGACCGCAAGATAACAGGATACGGCGCGTACACGCCTGGAGCAGGAACAGGAGCCACTCCTCTCGGCGGCCTCTACCTGCACGACCCAATCAATGTGCCCGTTGGGTATGTGTTTCCGTCTGGAGTAACCACGGCCACCACCGATGACTATATCCTAGTTCTGTTCAGCATTGTGCTTAGTCAGTCCATGGATGTAGATACCATCGAGGTTGACCTCGCGTTTGACAACACTCACTGGAAACCAGTGTTTAACCATGCGACCAGCTCCACGGTAGATTTCCTACTTCCGACAGAGCGCTTAGCCAGCGCCGCAGGGTGGGCTACTAGTGGCAGCCACCTTGGCAAGGTCCAAGTTTTTTCCGACTCAGGAATGACTACAGCCGACCAGGACGGCAAGTTTCTTAAGGTTAAGTGGGACTATGTCTCCACGTCAGGGTACCAGCACGCTCCGCACATGAACCTTAACGTCCTCAGAGACAACCGGCTTATATACGTGCCCTTCAAAAGGATATCAGCAAAGGCTGACGAGAACACTAGCGGCATGGGCTGGTCATTACTCACCACCATGGGCACCACCCACTTCACCGTGGCTGATGGCGGCACAACCATACGACCTGGGGTCCACATTTTTAACAGGTGGTCCCTGTCCACAACATCGGTGCGCAAAGAGGACTCAGTTGCCCAGCCTGTGGACTGGGCCTACAAGTCCACCAACGTGGGCCTAGAGGGCGGAAACGAGCTTAAGATGCGAGGGCTCTGGGCAAACCTGCTGAGCCATGGCACAGGCACAGACAAACTCGACAGCGTCTGGCCCTACGGCACATTCAACACCCTAGTGGGAAGCGACCGTAAAGAGTGGATGACCCAGGTCATCGACGCCACCCCCGCGCAGGCTGCGGCAGAACAGGTAGTCGGAACCAACACACTCCGCACTAGGGTCCAAAAGGCTGACGGAGCTTTGGCCGACAAGGTGTTTCAGTCTGGCGGGACTGGCATTGTATGGGCCAACAAGGACGCGGCTGGCTCGGCAACAGCTGATGGCACCGTATTGATTGGCGATGAAGACACCAGCGATATCGCCGTCAGCATGTCTGTTAAGGGGCAAAGCTTTAGTGTGATGAACTTCGGGTTCATCATGAATCGAGCCGAAAAGCTCTGGCTTGAAGGCGTCAAGGCAGTGTTCCGAGTGGTTGGCGGTCGCCGTAGAAGGGGTCGCTAATGCCCAACTACGGCATCTACAGCAAGCTCCTGAAGTTTGACCGCTCCCCAGAAGAGGCCAACGACGCAGCGCACGATCAGGCCATTGAGGAGGCTGTCGCAGGCCTAGAGGTGCTGCCCAAAGGCAGCATCCTTAAAGAGAATAAGAACATAACCAACACGTGGACACTCGGCGGTGGCGTTTACCCATCGTTCACACATGACGCCAAAGAGAACGTCATCAGGGGAGTCGCAGCGAACTCAATCATAGCGAGGAGATGCCAGTTCAACGCACACGCATCCGTGTTTGGCGTGACGTTTACTGACTCCATGGAGCTTGATGCCACGGAGCTTGTTCGCATCGGCCCAGGCGCTGCCGTTAGCTTTGTGAACTGCATCTTCCGGAGAAGCCCCGAAAGCACCAGCAGCCTTGTGTATGTGTCCAACCAGGGTGCCGGTCTTGTAGACCCTGCGGTTGCGTTTGTCGGCTGCACTTTTATCAACGGCGGCACCACTACCATCGACAATCAGACGGGCGTTGCCACTAAGGTTCAGGCTATCGGATGTGTAAACCTCACACCAAATGTTAGCCTTGGGTCGATCACGGAGACAGGGACGGTTAAGGTCACATGACTTGGCGCAAGAACCCAAGAACACTCACTAAGGAGCAGTTCTCAACCGGCACGACCATTGATGGTGACCGGATTGACAACGCCTTGGATGACGTCGTTGAGCGAGTCAACAACATCCCCTATGGCGACTTGCGTAAGCGCTGGGTGCCAACCACTTACGTGGCCGGGTGGTCTCCACAGTCCCCTGCCTGCATTAGCAGCGCGACACCCGAGCCTACCTCTGGGTCAAACGCATCACAGAGCGGCGGCGTTTATGGCACACACCACTGGCCGTGGCTTAGGGTTTTGAATGACCACCTCAACGTTGCCGAAGGAACTGAGGGCTCTCTTCTTAGCCACGACACTAAGACCACAAACAGGTATAGGCTGAAGGGCGTGTCTGTTCCGGGGATACACCCGTTTGGCTTCGCGGAGATTACTGGATCTGTGTACACCCCAGGCGCCACCCCCCGCGACCAGCAGTTTGCGTGGACGCGCTCATGGTTTATTGAAAACCCATCCATATTGGACGCCATAGACCTGATACTAGAGGTAGATCACTCTGCGCTCAGTGGCGCTTCTGAGGTGTTTGAGAACAACTTCGAATTTGCAGCAAACAATCAGCCCGAAGGGTACCCGGACATTAACTCTAGGGACCTTGTTGTGACCGCATCTGTCGACAGTGAGTTCGCCCGAGAGGACCGGAACATGGCAGATATTGAGGTCCTCAGGAAAGGCTTTGTAGTCAAGCAAGATGCATTTAGCGCGCTGGCACTGCCAAAGGATTCAGGCACTTCGCCTGGGTACGCAGAGATGACGCCAGCCACATCCAATGTTGGCGGCAGCAAGGCTCCAGCAAGCACGGTCCAAGGGATTCACCTGAAGCTTAGGGATCTAAACATACCCATCCATCAGAACGCTCGGTTTCGCGTGTCCTGCGTTATACCCTCGTATGTCAGCATTATTAATACAGTTACACGAACAAGCGGGTGGAACCCCAATAACTTCAGCGCAAAGTACCCGTGGATGCAGCAGAAAATACACATGGCCGTCACCATGCTTGAGGAGGTGACGCATGGCTAAGATTACGCGCAAGAAACTATCTCGCGGAGCTAAGCTCACGCCCGAACACGTGTACCCACCGCTGGCCTCAGCGGCCTCACAACTTACAAGCATCGCCATCGAGAAGGAGCAGATGCAGGCGCCCATGGCGCCGTTCAGGGTCAACCTAACCCTCCCGTATTTAGCCAGCGACTCTCTGCCATCGGGCACGATTACAATGCCTTTTGTCCTGCCGCCAGCCCAGGACTTCTTCTTGACTGCGGCCAACGCCGCAGGGGGCAAGGACCCTATATACGCGGGCGACCTCCCAGTGCTAAAGCTCAAGTCAGCGTCTTTCTCTTTCGACCAGCGCGCTGAACCAGCCGCTGTAGCCAGTCAGTTTTGGACCAAGAGTGGCACTTCAGACACGGGTAAGTATGGCTACTCATCCGAGCAAGGCAAGGTCAGCTACGAAGACGTTACTCGCCTAGACATCAGGCTATCTCTGCATGAAAAAACCCAAGAGTATTTTGGCGACGCCTACCCTTACAACCTTGAAAGGGAACTGTGGTCTACCGTTATACCCGCAGCGGAGGGTTATGCTGGTGTATCCCTTAGGGCCAACCCGTTCATACAGTCTGATTTAGACATAGCCGTGGACCCGTTTAAGTCCTTTATCCTCACGGTGTCATGCCCCGGATTGGACGATACGGACGGGAGGAACCTTGCACTGCCATCGATCGAGGTCTCCCTGAAGTTTGTGTGCGAGCTTATGCCTAGGGACACGGGGCAGACAGCGGTGCAAAACATCCCTGCCGATGGCGGCAGCGGCGCAGGCAAGTACGGAGCCAAGACGGCTCCCAGTGTGACGATTAACACGCCTGCACACACCACCGACATTGAGGCAGACTCAAATGATGGTGTTAACTACAACATCGACACGCTTGATGAGCAGTTCAGGGACAAGCTTGAGGGTGGGTATAATAGGTTCGCAGATGTGCCCCCCACGGAGGTGATTGCAGACGATGCAGCCTACGAAGTCATCGCTGTGCCGCTGTACCAGAACATGGCGCATGGTGGGCTCTCAGCCTCCCCAACCTTCTACGCGACGTATCCGTACTTAGCATCACTAAGCAGTACAACCGTTACCGCAGTATCCAATACAGGTGCGTTTGACCGCCGAATCATACCCATACATCACTCGTACACCATCCAGCACGCTGTGCTGGCATGGAACTGGACGCCTTGGGACCTGCTTAACTGGCGTGGCTCTGGCAGTGCGCCAATAAGTTCAGGGCCATCGAGCGCAAGTGACCAGCAAAGGGCTAACATAGCGTGCCCGTCTCAAGATATCGGCCTTTCTGTCGGTGTTGGCATTGGCACGGGCTCTGGCGCAGACGGATTTAGTTACGACCAGGTGGCAGCGCTAACCATTACCAACCCGAACAACTACGATTCGTCAGCTCAAACACCCACCACCCCCAACACCAAGGGGTCTTGGGATACCAACCTGATTGACAGGATCACCACTACAGGCGACCCGCCGAGGGTCCTTGTTTGGGATGGCGCAGGCGGTGCGTTTGGACTTCGGAAGTGGAACTGGGAGCTTCACTCCATCCCTCTCGTTGGAAGCTCTGGCAAGGGGTACCACAGCCAAGGGAAAGAGGTTTTTGTCGGCCCTGGATGGACTAAGACAGCCTCTAGGAGCCAGCTAAACAGCGCTAACCCAGACACCGCTGGCGCTGAGCAGTGGATTGAGGTGAGAGCCAACCTGTACCGGACGTCAACCGGCGCTTTGCTAGACGCCCCTTACCAGTTTGACGTTGGCTCAACTGACATCAAAGATAAATCAAGCATCTTAGTGGGCTACGGCGGATGCTACGTGTACCTTATATGCAAGAAGCATCTCACCAAGTAGGAGAGCACCATGGCCAACGAGTTCACATACAACCTCGACCCCGCGCTTGAGGGCGACTTCCTCGGTCAGTACAGCAAGGGGCTCGGTGAGCTTACGGTGCAAGCGCCCCAACTCCTTCAGCGCTCCGCACAGCAGCAGCGTCAGGCATTAGAGCAGAGCCAGCGCGCGGGCCTTGCTTCTCTAGCGGAGGGTGCCGCACAGGCCCGCGCTGCCGCTATGGGCGGCGCCGGGCAGATGGCCGGTGGCGGCGGTCGAGCAGCGAGCATGCGCCAGGGTGGGTTGAGCTTCGGCAAGCGAGCCGCTGACTTCGCAGCAGAGGGCGCAATGCGTGCCGCAGGCCTAGAAAAAGACCTGCTTACCCAGCAGATGCAGATGAAGGGCGAGATGATCCCAGGAGCCCTCCTCGCCCAGTCGGAGGCCGCGATGGCCCCACGGGATGAGCTGACCAGCGTCATAAACACTGTCGGCATTATCGAGGAGAACAACTCTAGCTGGCTGGGCCTCGATGAAAAGGCCGCCGCGCGAGAGGTCAGTGCGATAATGAGCACGTACCCCCCTGGCAGCCCGGCGTACAACTACCTCAGCGCGAAGCTAGAGAGGTACAACATGAGCTTTCTTGAATCTACATTGGATACGTATGGACCAGCCGGCTTCGAAGTATAATGGGCCGCATCGTAATACCAAGATATCAGCGCCAACGCGCTCAGCTAAAGCAGCGACCGAAGGGTCGCGGCTACTTTGCCAATGGCTTCGGACCACAGGAGATGTCACTCATCTCCAAACTGACCGACCTCGCAGTGGCTGGCGGTGGTCAGATTGCCAGGGCTGTCCAGATTGGCAACCGGGAGGAGGAGCAGGCCAAGGCTCAGGCTGATTATGACCGCAAGATCCAGACTAACGCCGAGGAGCGCCGCGCTGCCGCTCAGGGCCTTGTTGACGCAACCGATATCGATGGTCAAGTGGAGGCCTTCTTCGCCCAGCAAGAGCCACCATCCGTTCGTGAGCGGCTCCCGTCCATGTCGAGCATGAACCTCCAGAGTGACCTCGTGCAGCCCCGACCAATGCAGAGGGGCGGTGGTGTGCTTGCGAAGCCAGGGCTTCTTGCCCCCGAAGACGTTACTAGGATGGAGGAGCAGCGGGGTCAGCTCGCAGGCGCCGACCGGAGCATGGACCTTAATGCCCCCGAAGCATATAGCGGGAACCCCATGGACATTGCGCTAAACGCGATGAACGTGGTCCGCAACGCAAAAAGGATGCACGAGGAGACAAGCCTTATCCGGCCCGTGCAGACTGCTCGTGACATCGAGACAATGCTGCACAACGCGCAGGCAGACCTAAGGCGCGCGGCCTCCCTTGCCGTTTCCACCGGAGACCTTCAGGCCCAGCAGGTCGCCATGCGCGGCATCGCTGAGATGGCTACCGCTACGCCGTTTTCACCGAACTACGGGGAGACCACGCAAGCTGAGCAGCTTCTTGCGCGCGCGGACCAGGGTGTTGACATGGCGATGACGCCCGAAGAGCGGGCTACGGCAATGGCAGCAATGCCCACGTTGCCAGCACCTCCCCCGGCTAGGCTCCAGTTTCAGAATCGTTTCTCCGCTGCTGACGAGTACGGCTCAATGCAGCGACGAGCCGCACGTGAGCAGGAGATGCAAGGCCGTGACTTTAGGCAAGAGGCAGTATCGGGCCTTCGCGACCCTAACGACCCGACTATCGAGTCCGTTGGGCCTGCACCTGAGCGTAAGCTCTTCCGCATTGCGGACATCCTTGCAGCCGCACCATCGGCACGCACAGCAGAGCAGCGAGCCATACTCCTCCAGGCTGCCGCTGACAGCCCTGACATCATGGCCGCTAACCTGACTGACCTAGCCAAGGGAGCCTACCGCGACCGCGCCATGCAGGCTGTGATGAAGCTCTTCCCTGAGGAGGAAGAGCCGATGAGTGAGCTTGACATACTTCGTATGCAGAGCATGCGCGAGAGCATTGAGACCAGCAATCTCAGGCAGCAAACGCTACAGGCCGCACTGGATGAAGACGCTGCCAAGGCCGAGAAAAGGGCTAACGCTGTCCGCAAGACTGACCCGAAACGCGCCAAGAAAGAGGCCCTCTTTGCTTTCTACACAAAGAACCTACCCCGCAAGGAGGAGATTGGCGAGGAGGCATGGAGAGCTGGCGCAGGAGAACTGTGGGATATGACCCCAAGCGGCTTGCCTGCGTGGGTGCGCAACAACAAGCTTTCTCGTGGCACTCGCAAAAGCGTGAACACAACAGTGGGCAGACTACTTCAGATGCGCCCTAAGCCTGACCCAAGGCCACCTCGCACCACCTTGACGCCAAGTGAAGAGATACGCCTAGAGAACAACATCACTAGGCTTGAGACGCAAGAAGCCGATGCAAGGTCTAAGGTGCGCGCGTTTGAGGCTACGCTTTTAAACGCCAAGGCGCTCAAGTTGGCTGAGAAGAGGGGTATATCTAAGGCCCAGATTGAGGCCACCATCGCAGGCGAAAAAGAGAAGGCAAGGATAGCCAAGGAGGGCATCAAAGCCAGCAAGGCTAGGCTTGAGGCCAAGCCAGCAGCCACCCCTGCACCATCCGGCGCTGTCTACACCGCGCCTACCGAGGGCGAGACTGAGCAGGAGAAGTATAACCGCCTGAACGCTCGCCTTAAGTAGGTCACCCGTGCCAACTAACAAGGAAATACTCGACCTAATGGAGGTCGCTATTGAGAAGGGCGACATGTCCGCAGCGAGGGAGTTGCGAGACATGTACGAGGCTCGTAAGGCGACCGCCCCAGAACCCGCACCAACTCAAACTGAGTTCACCCCCGAAGAGGCTGGATATACCCCCGGCATGGAAGATGAGGCCTTCTACACGGAAGGCCCGTCCCAGGCTGTTGTGGAGACCCTCTCCCCCCTCGCACAACTGGAAGAGGGTTTCACCGGGAGTCGCGACTACAGGACGGAGCGCAGCCTGCCGGAGCAGGCGGTTCGCGGCCTTGGCTCTTCCGCACTGGGCCTTATCCGTGGGGCCCCAGAGCTTCTTGCGGCTGGCAGTGAGGCCGCTGCTGGCGCAGCAATGGATGAGCCCATAAGGCCTGAGCGACTGTTCCAAGGCAGCCCCACATCAAGATTGATTGAAATGATGCGCCCACGCGCGCGACAGGCCGCAGAGGATATCGAAGAGACGGAGCGTGAGATGTACACCGCGTCCGAGCCTGTTCCGGGTGAGGCATGGGACGCTGTCCTGGATGACCCTTCGCGCTTGGGCAGGTTCATAGTCGAGGGTATTGCAGGGTCTGCTCCGCACTACCTCGCCACGCTCGCAAGCCCTGCCGGTTACGCAGCGGCGCTGGTCGGTGACATAGCCAAGGAGCGCGCGCGTCAGCGTGGCGATAACAAGATCAGCGGTGAGGACTTGACGGTTGCGATCCCGTCCGCTGCTGCCATCTCCGGCCTGAACAGGGCGGCTCAGCTTGCTGGCCTTGGGGGTCCCGCTGGACAGGGCATTATTACTGCAGGCATAAGAAACGCCCTAGCCGAAACGGTGACCGAGATACCGCAGAGCGTTATTGAAGTGGTGGGCCGCCAAGCAGGCGCGCGCCCAGAAGGGGTGTCTGGCGAGGACGTGAAGCAGGCTGTCATTGGTGCCGCTACTATCGCGCCTGTGTTTGGCGGCGTTAGCGGGGCCGCTGGTTCCAGGATGCGCCCCGCGTCTCCAGAGGTGGCCCCGGCTACCGAAGAGTCTGTCACCCCCGTCACCGAGGGGGCGGTCGTCCCAACCGAAGAGGTTGCCGCCGCCGCAGACTACATACCCCGCCCCTCCCCCAGGGAGCAGGTCGAAGCGGACACTGACGTGGCAGTTCGCCGCGTTGAGGCTGACCGAGCACTAGCTGAGCAGGTCGATGCCGTGCCGACACGGCCCCGCACCGGGGAAGTCGCACCAAGAACAACACAAGCCCAGGCTCAGGCAGAGTTAGACCAAGCAGATGTCGACGTTGACACAACCGCGTCAGACCCGTCTGCGTCGCTGGCAGATATCGTTGAGAAGCAGGCTCGCACCGCAGGCCTTCACTCTGATGCCAACAACGCATCGAATGAGGACACAGAGGCCTTCCTTGGGGAGCTTGGCTACGACAGTGGCCAGATTAAGAGCATAATGAGCCAAGAAAGGGTGCCTGTGTCACAGGCGCTGGCCGAACTGCAAACTAGGGACCTGCACACTCGCACACCAGACGACTTTACGGCCAAGACCACAGACCCCTTCGATGCGATGCTCGATGACATCATCGCCACTGGGCGTAACGCTGACCACGTTGAGAAGCTCGCCTTTGGGCACGCAAAGATTCAGCACCGTAGGGTCTATAAGAATCTACTCCAGCAGTACGACAAGGCCGAGACGCAGGAGGAGAGAAACAGTCTCTCTAGGAAGATAGACAATGTCAGGGAGGCGTCAGGAAAGATAGCCGAGGCAAACGCCTTGGCTCAGCGCGCCTGGGGCTTGGCTGGCAGGTACAGCCAGTTCTTCTTGGACAAGGACCTTACCATTGTCGAAGCCCTTGCGAAGGCTAAGGTCGACAACAAGGGCCTTGGTCTGAGCGCTGGTCAGCGAGCCTTCATCGAGAAGGAGTACGCAGTCTCGGACAAACTGGAGGCGAGAGCAAAGCCAATACGGCAGGCAGCCGTCAAGAAGATGCGCGCCCTGAGTCGAGTCATTAGGAGGCTTGAGGGCAAGGCATCCCCAACCAAGAGGGACGCTAAGCTGCTCAAGGAGGCGAAGAAGCGCTATGACAGGGCTGAGGGCACTGTCATGATTGCAGACCATGACGTCCGTGCGGCCAAGTCTATCCGTCTGAACGCAATCGACAGGTCTCAGACTGGGGCCGTATTGAGTGTGATCGACGACACCTTCGACGCCTCAAGGGCATTGCGTTCCTCTGGCGAGGACAGTTCGCTTGGCCGTCAGGGCATGAACCTTCTTGCCCGGTCCCTGTTTACAAAAGAGCAGGCCTGGATCAAGACCATTCCCCCAGCGCTTAAGATATTAGCCGCCGCAGTCGTCAACAACCCTGCGGGCAGGGCGCGGGCAAAGAGGCTCCAGCAAGAGTTGGTCAACCAGCCGTATCAGGCGGTGTACGACCTTGTTGGCGGAGAGATTGCAGATGTTGAGGGCGTTGGCGGGAGACACGGGGGAACCCTTGATGCAAGGCAAGAGGAGTTCGCCACCAACCTGTTCAACCGAATGGAGGGCTTCAATGTCCCCTTCGTGGGCAGAGTAGAGCCGGGGAGGCGCCTTGGATCTCAGCTTGTGGAGCCTAGCCAAAACGCATACGCGCTAACGCTCAACATGCTCCGAAGGGACTTCTTCGACAGAGCGCTAAAGAAGCGCCTAGACTTCTCGAACATCCCGACAGACCTTAGCGCAACTGAGCTTGTTAAAGCCGTAAAGGCCGACCCGCAGTTACTTGCTGATCTTGAATCAGACGCCTACATGACCAACGTGTTTACTGGCCGTGGTGACTGGAGGATAGGCACCGATGTAGGCAGCAAAGGCAAAGGCACCAAGGACATCGCAGCACGGCTCTCTAGGCGGTTGATGTACGCGCCTCGGTACATGATGAGCATCATAGAGAACAGCCTGCGCACGATCCCGTCTGCCGCCCTTACGGGCCTTCTCACGAGGCGAAGCTGGACAAAGCCCCTACGACCTAGCAACTACCCGGAGTGGTTCAAGGGGATGAAGAACCGTGAGTACGACCCTAAGGTGCTCCCTTTGCTGATGGCCGGTGTTGGCCCCTTTGAGAACGTCAGCGACTACCAAAGAGGTCAGCTTATGGGAGAGGCCGTTTTTGAGACAGCTTGGCTGGCCTCGATCGCGGGCCTTGCGATGATTGGCTTCGGTGACGATGACGACGAAGTCTCTTGGTGGGAGAGGCTTAGGAGGTTCAACGACCCTAGCGACGCTGACTACCACAAGGTAGTCGCTGGCGACTACCACGTCTCCCTTGAGGGGGGCAGAGGTGCCACCACTAGGCACCTCATGCCGTATAAGCTCACTCAGTCCGAGTCAGACGACATCGCCAGCGTGAGCGGTGACGTTGACTGGAGTCGCAGGATCGGCAGGCTCCTGAGAAACAAGACGCATCCCTTCGTCTCTTCTGCTATCTCTGCGGTGGCGAACGAGGACTACCTCGGCAACCAAGTGACAGACATGGAGTGGGAAGAGGCCAAAGAGGACGTCTACGACCTTATGACCCACATAGGCCAGCGCTCCATCCCTGTTGCGCTTGCGTTTACTCCGATCATCTCAGAGTCCATGGGGAGCGCTCTCGGCGAGGGCATGGCAGAGACAGGCATCCCAGGGGTGATACCCCCCGACCCAAGCATGGCAGACCCTGACGCGCCGAGCCTACTTAACAGGCTCCTGATCACTGGCGGCACCAACATGTTTGGCATCGGCGCTCAGTATTACGACTCCGAAAGTGGAGACGCCAAACTTCCACCAGAACTCAGGAAGCTCCTCAGGAGCGCTGACCCGGCACGAGCGCTAAGACCACCATCCCTGCCATAGAAGATCACCATGCAAGTCACCAAACACTTCAAGCTCAGCGAGTTCGCCTGCAAGGACGGCACCCAGGTGCCTGAGAAATACCAGGGCAACGTCGCAGCACTGTGCCTAGCACTTGAACACCTCCGCGAGCGCTTGGGTTCGCCCGTAGTCATCATCTCTGGCTACCGCACCAAAGAATACAACCGCAGAGTGGGCGGTGCGTCCAAGTCCAAGCACCTCACGGCATCGGCGGCTGACGTCCGCCTAAGCGGTAAGTCACCGGCAGAAGTGTCGACCTGCCTCGAAGAACTCATCGCCGAGGGCACCATCCCGCAGGGCGGTATCGGTGTTTATCCCAGCCAGAACTTCACGCACTATGACATCCGCCTCACCAAGGCGAGATGGGATGGCTAGAGTGGGAACAGCACGAGATAGTGACGAGGTAGGCGAAAGCCTGTTAGGGTTTGCACCAGCCAGCACACGGCTAGAGGCAACCGTATGAAGCAGTTCGTGGTCATGTTTATCCTAATGATGTTCGCCGGTTGTGGCAGCAGCTACCATCTCAAGACCGGCGGGTGGAAGCTCGGCAAGGTGGAAGGTGAGGGCACGTGCCTGGTTGTGCATGGCGACTCAGACCCAGAGGTGGTGCGAGTGTGCATCGCTAAGCCAGAGGCCTTTAAGCTCAGCACTGCCGTGCTCAAGGAGCATTGCAATGGCGCTGACTGATAGCGACAAGGACTTCCTTCGCATCCCCGTCGTCACGTCAGCCTTTCTCGATGTGCTGGGTAAGACGAGCGGCATCGAGACATTCAGTGCTGCCGCTGGCGCCATCAAGGTGGTGCCTGTTGAGATGATTGCCGAGGCCCTTGCAGCCCTCCGCACCGATGAGGTGTTCATTGAGGCTGGCTCGATGGAGATTGGTGACGGCGTCGAGATTGAACTCTACGAAGAGGAGGACTAGATGTCCGCCAAAGTACACTCAAAGCCTATCGACACACCCGAGACCACGGTGGTGGCCGCAGCCCTAGTGGCGTGTGCCCTTCACCTGGCAGGCGCTGTCGACCTAGACCCCGTTGACCTAGGCGTGGCGATTGGTGCGTGCCTTACGCCCATCGCCATGTTCGTGGTGCGCATTGTCATAGCAGCAGCTAACCGCGTTGAAGAGGCCGTGGTGGCTGAAGAGGAAGGCGAAGAGTCATGAGTGTCGGTGACTGGGCAAAGAACAACGTGGTCGCTCTTGCGACTTGGGCTGGTGTTGCGCTTTCGCTTGTGGCTACAGCGGGGGCCAACGTGGCCATCTCGCAAGATACACAGTCCGAACTCGTCGAGACCGTAGCCGAACACGAGGACGACATCGTCAAGCTTGAGTCGGAGGTCCGCTCCATCCGAGAGCAGCAAGCCCGCCTCGTCAAGGTTGCCGAGAAGACAGAAAGTGTTCTGTCAGAGCTTGATAAGACCACCGCCGAGCTTAAGGTGATGGTCCAGGCCATGCGGCCGTAGTGTGTCAGACACTAAGTGGAACTCGAAGGAGGTCTTCGGGGATACCCAGGACATCATCGTGGACGCCATCCTGACCCACCCCCCTTGCACGTTCATCATCATCGGTGAAGAGCGCGACCCAGACATAGGGGAGACATACGCCAAGTTCATTGTCCCCCAATGGGGTGAGGCATGAGGCTCGCCGAGAACGAGCGCACACTGTGCGACAAGGTCATGCCAGGCGTGCTGTTCCTCTTGTCCGTTCTCTACGTGGGGATGATGGTCCAGTTCTGCTCACCCAGGGAGCAGCCTATGACGTGGCATGAGCGCTACGTTAAGGACAGCTGTGAGCGTTGCGAGCGTGACGGCAACGAGTGCTGCGTCTACATTCCAGAGGGCCCTTAAAAGGGCCCCCAGCGGGGGTGTCGATGAGACTGGAGCCTCAACATTATGTGGTAGTCCCGCCAGGGGCCGCCAGGTGCTCAGTCTACCACTGGATGTTGTCATCCTTGTAAGGGTTTGAACTCGGCCCAGTCTGCCCTGTCTGAGGGGCGTTCTGCTTACGAGAGCCACAGAACTCGAAGCGGTAGGCGCGGATGTAGACCTTCTTGCGCTTGTTACCGTCCTTATCTGTGTACTCATCGCACTTGATAGACCCCTCGATGAACACCTCGTCACCCTTATCCTGGGTGCAGATAAGCTCAGCCTGCTTGTCCCATAGGGTGATGCTGTGCCAGTCGGTGGTCTTCTCACCCTTGGCAAAGCCTGACGTGGCGAGTGATACCTCTACCACTGGCGTGTTGTTGGTGCCGACTCGGCGAAGCTCAGGCTTGGACCCAAGACGCCCCTTTAAAATCACGATGTTAGCCACTTAGCTCTCCTTTGTAGTGTCGCCTTCTTGCGACGTATCTGAATCCTCAACTCTCTCTCCCAGCAGGGCTCACAGCGAGCCCATCCGGGTCGCACGTACTGCTTGCAGTCCATGCATCGCGTTAGATGTCCTGCACCCCTTGCTTCTTGAGCCAGTCCGTTATGATGGCTCGGCCCAGTCCGCTCGGTGTCATGCGCGCACCCAGAGTCCCCGGCTGCCTGTTGAACTCCAGGCAGTAGACCTCCACTGCCTCCTTCAGGTACTGCGGTATGCGCAAAGCGAGCACCACGCTCTCTGTTGGTGTTGGTTTCTTCGCCATCACTGCTCCTTCTTCCAGCTGTTAAATCCATTTCGACCTGCCTCTGTCCTGAGGTTCGCCAGCACCTTGCGTCTGTCATCGTTATCCATCCCGCTCGGCCTCGGCCTGCCCTTGGTCTTGAGGAACTCACACAGGCTGTAGTAGTCGATGTCCAACTCCATCGAGATGATGGCGCAGAAGCGGCCCCTATCCTCCTGCCATGAGGGGTGGTGCTTACCCTTCCGCTCTTCCTCTTCGAGTCGCGCCGTCTCCTCAGGGGTGCGGACCTTAGCCTGCACCCCACTATCAAAAGGGACGTCGTCGAATGCCTCCTTCTTGACGTCAGGTGCCGTCCACCCTCCCTTGCCTTCCTTGCTGAATGACCGACCAGTAGACTCCATGGCAGCGTTGCCGTCGTCGTCCTTGGTGTCACACAGGGCGAACAAACCCGCCAGACCGTAGCGTCGAGCGTAGGTCTTCGCTGACCCCTGCCCTTGGCTGTCGTTCTTGCCGAACAGCAGCCTGACTCTGGTCTCGATGGACTGACCGCTCTCAGCGTGTGCCAGGGTGGTCACCTCGAAGCTAGCGCCATCCTCCTCGACCTGATGGTGCCAGAACACGAGGCCATGCTTGTTGCACGCCCTCGCCACGCTGGTTAGGTCTTCGAGGGTGATGTACTTGGACCTGAAGTGAGGGTTGTTCCCTCCCTTGTCGACCCTTGGGTTGGTTGATTGAAAGGCCAACATGGCCTTGAATAGTTCCGGCCCTGCGTTACTCATCACTTCCTCCGCGTGTGCGTGGCGTCTACCCACTCGATGGTGACCACGGGCTCTCCGCGCTCATCAATCAGTGGCGTTGCTGTCTCTGCCCACTCAAGTAGAGCATCCTTGTCCACCCGATAGGCCACCTCCTCGACCTTGACGTCGTCAGGTAGCAGGTGCTCGTTACGCTTGGACCATACCGGCTTGGGGTACGTCTCCTTCTGTACCAGCCATGCCTTCGACCCATCGGGGAGCTTCATCGCCTTACCCGCCTCGTCGCCCAGGGTGGCCTGCCTACTGTGGAAGATGGAGATGCCCAACTCCTTGCACCTCTCGATGGTCCGCTGGTTGGCCTTGATAGCCTTCTGAAACGTGACCACCTGTGCCTTGAGCGCCTCGATGTCCTGCTCGGCCCGCTTCTTAGCGAAGTCAATCCGCAGGTACTTCTCCGAGAGGTCACCCTCGTGCTGCTCCAGGGCGTCACGTACAGACTTGGCAGCCTCGGCCACCTCATCAGTGAGCCCCTCCTCAGCCTCACGCTGGAACAGCTCAGCCATCTGCATGGCGATGAACTCCCCCTCTCTCATCAGGTCATAGGTTGTCTTACTCATAGTGTCCCTCCCCCACTCGTCGCAGGTGGTAGGCCCAGAAGGCCTCCACCTCGTCACCCTTGGTTGATACAATCGGCGCGCCTGCGACCCTGCTCTGGGCGTATTCCCAGGTGGCCTCAGCCCGTCCGAACTCGTAGCCGTTACGCCACACCTGTTCCTCCTTAGTAGCCCTCATCGATAGCCTCCTGCCGTATCTCCTTGATGACCGCGAGGCACCCCTCAATCTCCTCGATGTCGCTCTCCATCTCGCTCGGTATGTTGGACGTGATGGGCTCGCTCAGCACCGCGTGACACAGGTTCTCTAAGCTAGAGAACTGTCGCCGGTATCGGGCCAGCCTCAGGCCCTTGGCAGACAGACGCATCTCTTGCCTATTCATCGCCGCCCCCTGCGACCTCAATGGCCGCGTCGAGGCGGCCAACCATCGAGATATAACCCGCTAGGCCTAGCCGCTCGTCACTGAGGTTGGCGCGAGCCTCAATAAGGGCGGCCAGCAGCAGTGGCGCAGCCGTCATTAACCGCGCGTTGGCCTCGGCGGGCAGCGTGCCCGTGTACTCAGAAGAAGCGTGGATAGTGGCCAGCTCAGCCACCCCCGCAGGGTTGCCCCCTGACGCTATCTCGATGTCACCACCACCGCAAACCCTAGCCGCCCAGGACCACTCCCCTTGTGTGTGCTTACTCATCGCCGCCCCCTGCGGCGTCAACCAAAGCCGCCAGCGACTGAGGAACGCACCCGTTCAGGTCGGTCCACAGGGTGGTGGTGCCCTCTATCTCGCTCTTAAGCTTGGCCCACTTGTAGGCTGCAAAGTCGTTGTCGCCCTCCCGCCAGTGCGCGACTATCACCGCGAACGCCCTCGATATGTCGTCGATACTCATTGTCAGCTCTCCTTTTCTCTAATGGGTTGTGAACGCTTAGCACGGGTGTGCTTCTCTGTCAACTGTGTTTACTGAGACTTGATATTAGCTCATCCACCCGCTCAGCTGCCTCTGGCTCGTCTGCCTCCTCCAAGCGTGACTCGATGTCCTCAAGGTCGCCGATGATTTTCCCCATGTGCTCCTCCCTCCACCGCTCTTGCGCCTCCTCTCGGTCGCAGCCTGCCTTGGTGGGCCTGTCGTCATCGTAGTCAGGCTCAGCATGGCGCTCAGCGTGTGCCCTGGCACCGTCAACGGTGCTCGTTTGGTAGTCGCGCCTACTCATCGCCGAACTCGAACGTGTCCAGCCACTTGAACGCGCCGCGCATGCTTCGCAGCCCGTGAAGTGTGGCGTAGTGGTGGGGGTAAAGCCGCACGCTGGTACCTGCCCTCATCCAGTCGATGGCGAGCCGCTTCCTCCACTCCTCGCCGACTGCGTCAGCGTACACGCGCAGGGTGGCAAGTTGCTCGGTGTTGATGTGCCTACTCATCTCATCCCCCTCTAGTTAGCGTAAGAGTTACCCTCAGTGTCCTCGAACCATCCGTGTGCACCTTGCACCTCGAACTCGACCGGAGCCTCAGAACCGCCGCACCCGAAGGGCTCTTCGATATCCTCAAACTCGACTTCAATACCTCTGCACAGGTCGACAACCTCAAGGTTGTCCCTGGCCACCTTCAGCGCATGCTCTGCTGAGGAGCAACCCGACACCGTGACGTGCACCTCCATGCTCACAGTGATGAATACCTCGTGTGTCTCTTCGCTCATCTCATCCCCCTTGGATTGCCATAGCAATCAGTGTCACGTAAGTGCTTATAAGTATTAGCGTTAGCGCGTGGTTGTGAATCATGCCCAGTCCTCCTCGCCATTCGTGACGGCGTCCAAGTGCTCGCGCTCCTCGTCAGGGAAACCGTAGGCCTTCGCCCCATCGGGCGAGTCCTGCCAATCGGGGCTGAAGCCCGGCAGCATAGGCGCTCGGAATCGGAGCCAGTGCTCGATTGAAGCAGCGACCTCCACTAGGCCTCGCTCGGGGTCGATTTTCTGCCACGTTCGAGCCTTGCGCGCCACATTGTTAGCAAGCTCTCGAAGTAGCGAGTTCGTGTCTGCCATGCTGTCCTCTCGTTGTGGGTTGTGGGTTGGTTACTGGAAGGCGCCCAGTAGAACCGGCCCGTCCGTCAGGACCGACCACTCGCCCGGGGATTCGGGCATCATGTCGCCATGTTGAGCGTCGAGCGTCGAGCGCTCGTCTCTCGTTGGCACCCGGAACCCGTGGCTCCGAGGGTTGGCGCGTATCATGTCGATGGGGGACCATGGCCGATTCCATGCCCCGACCATCAGCTGGCCCTGGCCTAGCGGTGAGAATATCGCAACCGTTCGCTGGTTCATCGTTCTGTCCTCTTTTGGGTTAGTTGGGTTTAGGTTGTCTAGTGCTGTTTCAGGTGCACGTGTGTTTGTCCCTTGTCGAAGCATCCACCTTTCCCACATCGGGTGGCGCATGCCCCCTTGTCTTGCTCCCATGTCTTGGCGCATAGGCTGCGCTCGTTACCTGTCAAGGTGGTGAAGGCCTTGTCGTCTCCGAAGAACATCGTTGACCAGCCTTCAGCGTCTAGGCCGGCTTGCTCCTCTCTAGTCGTCGTCACGTCTGTAGACGCTTGTATCCTGGCGTTCGGAAACTCGCGCATGATGGCCACGATTAGCGGACGCATGCGCCTACTTCGCCAAGCTCTAGTAGGTATCCAAAACAAGCGGTCAGGGTTCTCCGTCAGTAGGTCGCGGACCCTGATGATATCGGAAGGGTCGCGGAAGGTTTCGCCGCGCGACATGAGACGTACTCGGTCGGTTTGGCGCTTGTGTTTCCTGTCGAGCGTAGCGCGGAGCGCCTTGCCTGTTAGGCCTTGCCATGAACGCTCGTTGCGCACGTCTTTTGCGTCGATTCCGCGCTTGTACATCTTCATGAACTTGAGGTTGAAGCACTTGTCGCAAGGCTCCGTTTTCCATACACACGAGCCTTTGGCGATGACCTTGCCACCGTCGTCTCGGATAGTGTTGATAGGCCGGTCGATTGCGAACATATCTAGGTCTTTGCAGTATCTGTGTTCTACATTCATTGGGTAGCGACTCCCTTGTTGGGTTATGGGGTTAGGGTCGGGTTAGCGGTAGGAGTGCATCGAGACAACCCTGTGTTCCGGGTCTCGACTCTGGCACGCCTTCATAGAGTGAGTGCCACTCTCGCGCCAACTCTCCTAGTAACCTCGGGTGACTCTTGGCGTAGGACTCCAGGGCCTCGCCAGCCTGTGACGCTCGCTCGGTCACTGCGTACTGACCGGCGCCTAGATAGGTGCGTCCGTTGAAGTAGGCGCGCATGGCGCGCCGGATTGCTTGTCTCATGCTGTCCTCTTGTTTTGCTTTTGAATGGCACGGGCCCACTCTTTAATGCTGACCGTGTCGTAGGTAAGCGTTCTGGCGTGCTTCAGCTCCAGGTGAGGAGCTAGAGCCTCATGGATGGCTTGACCCTTGAAGTATAGGCGTTTGCGCCCACTTGCGTTTGTGGCATGGGGAACCTTCATTGCGCGCATGTTATGCGAGCGCTTGACTGTCCACCCGTTCGCTTCGAGATGGTCCATGATGATTGAGTGAGCTTGTTTGTAGGTCATGCTGTCCTCTCTTGGTTAGTGGGTCGGTTCAATGGGTTCGTCAACATCGCCCTGGTCGTAGCCGTCGAGTATCTCGCGCCGATACTTCTTGCGCGCCTCTGGCCAACACTCATAGCATCGCTTGTCTAGCGGGATTCCCCTGACATCGTAGCGCCAGCTGGGCGGTTTGCTGCTCCCACACTTGCACTTACGCATGGTCGCACCAGTCGCACGTGGTATCGGTGCAGGGCTCAGCCTGCTCACAGTACTCGGCCACGGCTTCGGCTAGGTCCGATAGGTCAAAACACACCCGCTGATGTAGTGCGCCGTTATCGAATGACCAGCCCTTAGGGGCTGTTACCGTCATCTCATACCTGTCCACGATAGGTCGTGGCGCCTTTGTCGCTGCTCTCATGATGTCCTCTTTTGGGTTAGTGGGTTGGTCCAATCATCCAGACAAGGCGCTGCAATTGGGTGTCATCCGACAGGCATGGGACACGGTCGACGCCATCTTCGCGCAATGCGTCCCCGATACATGACGCGCTGAGTGTCAGAACGCCATCCGAATCGAGATATGAGAGCAAGTGCTCCGATACGTTGTATCGGTCTCCAACCCATTGCAGCGCCTTTATTTCGTCGGCGGTAGGTCGGTAGAGCATGCCGCCTGAATAGACTGTCTGCTCTAGGGTGGTCTCAAGGTCGTCTAGGCTCATCGCCTCGATGCCTTTACTCGTGTGAATCATGCCAGCTCTCGTTGGGTTGGTTATGGGTTATGGGTTGTCTGATTAGCAGAGATTCGAGAGACCATAGCGGTCTGTGGGTTGTGGGTTCCTATCCGAGTACGTGCCTCGCGTCCTCGATGTCGTAACAGTACGTGTTGAACTTCTCGCCAGTCTGCAGCTTAACAGCCACGACGGGGAACTCGTCACCGTGTCTAGGGTGCTCATAGAGAGCATAGCCCCTGGCGATACCAATCCTGGTAGCCGTTGACGTGTCGAAATCCTTAAATACGTTGAGTCTATCCATGGTTCCCTCCTAAAGGGTGCCATGGTCCCTCGAATCTCTGCTATTCAGTTGTCAGTCTGACTAAGCCAGTATCGCCCACCAAGGGTTGTCCATTCCGGGCAGGGTATCACCCCACTTGCAGCCTCCTAAGGGCTCCCGGTTTGGCCGTTGGTGTATCGGCGCTGTCGGCTACGTTGTCAGTCTCTCCGTGTCTCAAGGTCAGTCCCTCTCGACGTCTTAAAGGTCTCACAGTCTGGGTATACGCACAAGCTTATTCGTAAACATTGTGCACTGAGAAGGCTCAAATCAGGGGTAAGGTGTTGATATCATTGCGATTCGGTCATGTCGTTTTTTGGGGTGTTTGGCTGGATCCGGGGTGTGGGTGTCTAGGCTCCCCCCGGATTTCCCCTTTCCAGGTGATTACCTAACGGCCATTAGGTAAACTCGGACCACCTCGCGAGGCGTATACGAATGACGGGCGCGCGCGAGTACGCTGCACACCGTCGTCTGTCAAGGGCAGGCTAGACACGGCGAAGCCTGGAATCTAATGCCGGTTAGGTTCTCCACAATGACGCAGTGGGTCACGCCATAATGACGCAGTGTGTCGACGCCGATTGACGCAGTGTGTCACGAGCTGGGATAGGCTGAAGACGCGGTGACCCCCCGCCCCGGTCGGGGCGTTTGTGGCAATTTGTACGCGCCGGTATTTCCCAACGCCGCACTAAATCTGATCAGCCTCGGTCCACTTCTCCCCGTTGGCCCCAAGGCCAAAAGGGGCATGCAAACCTCTGCATATACAAAACCCTCAAAACGTGCTACAATATTAGTATATGATACATATTAGAGAGTTAGAGGAGCGTAGATTGTACGCTTCGCTAACACTCGGGCCCAACCGGTGGCTTTGGTGGTAGAAGTTTAGATGGCTTCGACGGTTTGCTTTTGGGCAAAGCCGCCGTGTTCGTAGTGGGAGCTTCTCTGGTGGCGTTTCGCCAGAAGTGAAGCGACATCCCCGGAGATGGTTTGATTTGGTAGGAGTTGCCTTGTTGGTGATCTCCGCTATATAGAAGCGCGCAGGCGCGCGCGAGGTGCATGGTTTTGGCAGGACGCTACGACCCCCGACAGTCTGACTTGATGCCGCTGGCCCCTACGCGCGACCCAAGCCGTAGTGAGCTGGAGTGGTTCAGGGCTAACCCTGGGACTGGTGGCTACGCTGCTTCGGATGGCCACGTAGTGGTGAACCCCTTCAACCGCTTGACGCCATTCGAGAACGAGGCTCTCATCCGTAACGAGAGCGCTCGTATCTTTATGCGCGACAACGCCTCTGCCCAGCCGACGGCTCAGAGCTTTGGGCTCACGCCGTCTCAAGCTTCGATGCCTTACGCTGAGTCTCCTCCTCCTATGGAGCCCTCTGCTGCGCTTCGTAGGAGCATGGCGGCTCGCGTATTGACTGGTGACCCCAGCGCGGGTCAACCTACTGCACAGCAAGGCCGGTTCGCTGAAGAGCTTCTGGCTAGGATGATGGCTGCCCGTCAGGCAGCGGCTAAGAGGTAGGTTTTGGCAAAGGCACGACAGCATGCGGCGCTAATGGAGCGCCTGGGCGTATCAGGGTTCAACAAGCCTAAGCGTACGCCTAGCCACCCCACTAAGAGCCACGTCGTGTTGGCCAAGTCAGGTAACGAGATTAAGACCATCCGCTTTGGTGAGCAGGGTGCCGATACTGCTGGTGCTCCCAAGGCTGGTGAGTCTGAGCGCATGAAGAAGAAGAGGGCCTCTTTCAAGGCCCGTCATGGCCGGAACATTGCTAAGGGTAAGATGTCTGCTGCTTACTGGGCAGACAAGATTAAGTGGTAGGAGTTGAGTGATGACACTAGATGATGCCTTAAACCTCGCGGACGCTGTCGCACAGGGCAGGGTTGACTTTTCCCCGTCTTCTGTCCTCAGTGGTGGGCAAAGTCCAAACGACCTCCACCGGGCGCGCACTCTCATCATGAACGAGTTCGCACAGATGAGCGAATACCCCTACCCGGGAGACACGCGGCTTGCTGACAACATGGATAGGGCAATAGCTGACCTTAGTCAGGCGGACTACGACCTTAATCGTGCCATCCAGACCTATGACCCCAGCGGCCCTGTGCGTGGGTATAACCGACAGCTCGATATGGACGCCGCGCGCGGGCGCAGAAGGCCTGCGCCGACGCCAAGAACACCCCCAGGACCACCGCCTGAAACGGGCATGTACGACCGCCTGGGTCGCCGCTACAACCCCAGCTTTAGAGGCTCCCGGACCTTCCATGGCACTCTCCCGCAGGCTACCGAGGCGGCACTGCGCCACCCCATTCTAGGCAAGGGAATGTCACGCGCCGCTAGGCAGGCAGCCCGCATGACAGCCGCTAAGGGCATCCTTGGCTCTCTGCCCGGTGTCGGCCCGCTGGCTGACTACGCACTAGACACGGAGTCTCGTAGTCCTACTCAGTTCCTCCGCGGCCAGGAGGAGGACATCACTCAGATGGTCCCAGGGACTGTAAGCCCCTCAGAGCTTCCGCCTCCAGCGGTACTCTCGCCTGACCGCCTCAAAGCGGTCGAGGCTACGCAGGGCTTGGTGGGTGTTGCGCAGGACTTCGAGTCAGGTGTTGTCACCGAGCAAGAAGTAAGAGCCTACGTGGCCAACAAGTTCGCCAAGGGAGACAAGCTCCCAGCATGGGCGGAGAAGATCACATCAATGAAAGGTGGCAGGCTCTCCATTAAGCCAGTCAACCCGCGTGCAAAAGCGCGGCAGGAAGCCGCAGCGCCAAGGCCTCACAACCCTCGTATGGGCCAAACTAAGCGTAAACACGGGGGTTATTAACCCCGGCTGAACGGAGTCTTGACATCCCTTGGGGCTTCGTTCAGTCTCTTCTCACCCTCGGAGTAGCTCTCCTTTGGGTTATGGGTTCCATCCCGCTTCATCTGTTGTCACGAGTTGTCACCAGCGGTCGCGGGGTGGTTTTACGTGTCTTTTCTATACAGGGGATTAGTTATGAGTTGGTATATCAAGGAAAATACCGATCGAGACGGGAATGTGGTCGCTTTTGACGTGGGTCATTACACGCCTGTTGACTGTCGTGGTATTTCTGCTGACTTGAGTTTCGAGGTGCTGAAGAGTTTCAGGGCCGAAGACTGTCGCTTCGCTGATCTTGGTTGGAGGGCTAAGGTTAGTATGGCTTTCGAAACGGCAGCGAGTCTTGTGTCTTTTTTGAACGGTGGGCCGACGCCTCCTGAAGACATCCGCTGGAGACGATAGTGGACCCACTGTTTCTACCGCAGAGTGCAAGTGTTGAGCGCGAAGTGCTCGGCTGCTTGCTGCTAGACCCAACAAAAACCCCATCAGTGTCCAGTCGCCTGTCAGAGGATGACTTCTGTAACGACGTCAACAGGTTCATCTGGTCAGGTATGCTGGTCGCTCACGAGCGACATGGCGACTTCGACGGCGTAGTCCTCCAAGAGGTCATGCGAGACCAAGGCTCCTGGGGGAGAGTAGGTGGTGATGACCTAGTCAAGCTCATGGACCGCTCAGGCTCTCTTAGCCACCTACCCTCCTACGTGGACCGTCTCCTTGAGATGACCGCTAGACGACGCATGCAACAGGCTGCTGAACAGCTCTCGTCCATCGCTGTGGATGGGGACCTCAGCCCAGGAGAAGCTCTCTCCGAGGCTGAGGCGTTGGTGGGCCGATTGAGGGAGTCAGGTGAGAATCTAACGGAGGGAGATGATGCGGGGCGCGTAGTCACTGACTACATGAAGATGGTACACGCTATCCAAAGGGGTGAACAGAAGCCGCCACGTATCTCTACAGGCCTATATCCGCTCGATAAGGCCACCGGAGGGGGGTTTAGGCCCGGTTGGCTGGTGCTAGTCATGAGTCTGAACGGCCATGGTAAGACCGCACTGGCTGTAAACGGCTTCGCATGGGCGGTTGCCCACGAGCAGAAGCGCCCTGCACTCATTGTCAGCCTTGAAATGCCCGCTAATCAGATAATCGGGCGTCTTATTGCCGCTGAATCCGGCATACCGGTGCAACTTCACGACCAAGAAGGGCTCGATGAGGACCAGTTAGTGGCCCTTACGCACGCTTCTCACCGTGTTTCAGCCGCCCCGATCAGAGTAGTTGGCCACCAGGCGGCCACTATTGACGGTGTCAGGCAGGCTGCTCGGTCCTATAAGGCCCAAAAAGGGGACCTGGGTATCATCGTTGTGGACTATATCCAGCTAATGCGCTCCCAAAAGCGCAACAGCAACCGCACCGAGGAGCTTGAACAGGTCAGTAGAGGCCTTAAAGAGCTGGCTATGGAGCTGGATTGCGTGGTGATTAGCATCTCTCAGCCTACAATGGCGGCCAAAAGGACCAAAGAACGGCCTACAATCCGCGATTCTAAGGGTTCAGGAGCAATCGATGATGATGCTGATTTGGGTCTTGTGCCTTGGCTGCTACATAATGTTAACGAGAACGCTAGCCCTTGGGAGGCGCAGATTGGCATGGATAAGTTCCGCCATGGCCCCCGTCGCAACCTATATGAGAGCGATATTGAGTGGGATGGCAGTAGAACTCGCTTTATTTCTGGAGGGTTGAGACATCGTGGCTAAATCAAAGAGCAAGTTCCCCCCATGTCCGCCTCCTGCCCACCGAGCACCTAGCCGATGGGTGAGTATTGACCCGGCGAGTGGCAAAAAAGCCACCGCCGTGGTCGTATGGGAGGGAACAGAGCCCGTTGACTACCGAGACGTCGACCATGCCGACTACCTCGCGGTGAGCGGGGTGTCTCTCGATGTGGACCTGATGGTTATGGAGGGTGGTGGCTACGTTGGCGTCAACGCTGCGGCGTCTCTGGGGCTGGCCAGGGTGCGAGAGCGCTTTGCAACTAGCGCTTGGTACGAGGACGTCCCCTACGTGGAGGTGGCACCCACGCACTGGAGGGTTCAGCTTGGATTGCCGTCGCAGCCAAGGTCCCGAGCAGTTGCGGCTGCGCGCGACATGTGTAATATATTGGCTAAACCCAGACATTGTCCGGCCTTACCGCTGGCTCATCTGGCTAAGAATGATGACCGGCGAGCGGCCCTTCTGATTGGTTGGGCATGCTGCCATGCCTGGAACTGGCTGGAGTAACGAAATGATCAAAAAGAAGACCAAGAAAGCGACACCGAAGCCCGTTGTTACCGATGAGGCTAAGGCCATGCTGAACGCCGCGACCCCTCGCAAGAAGCGCGTTGGGGACACCCCGATGACCGTGGTCGCCAAGATCCAAGGGCAGGACCTGGGTAAGGACACCCTTAAGTTCATTGAGAGTGTGTCTAAGTCTTCGGGCATGTCCGTTAAGGACATCATCTGCTGCATGGTTCGCATGTCTAGGAATACTGGCCGGGCCAACGGGCCGCGACACTTTGCTCCTCAGTTGAAGAGGTTCTCTAAATGAGCGTCTTTGCCCCAGAGGGTGGTGGCATCGGCAGCGCTAAGGAAATCTCCTCCAAGGACGTTGTCGTTTACAACGAGGACGCTCGCTCAGGCGGAATCGGCAAGGCGACCCTTGTGGAGGGTCTGATTGCCGTGTGTGTTGTGAGCTGTAAGCAGTCCCTAGATGTTGTCTATTACAACCAGACAGGCATGAGCATCGAGGACGCACTCATCTCGTCGTTCAAGCTCATCGGCATGGAGTTGATGAACCTTGTCGCCATGCTGTCGGGCTACCATGACGCAGCGCTCCGGCCCAAGCACCGCGCCTGCCGTCAGATTGTAGTGAACATGATCGAGCGCATGCAGTCCAACGACATCCAAGAGGATGCCGAGCCAGAAGACCTTGAGCTTTTCGCTAAAGATGCCGTCCGCTTCTTTGAGTGTATGCACGTGTGTATGCTTGAGGGGACAGACCGTAAGAAGCGACACCGCTACAAGAAGAGGTTTTTGGATGGCTAAAGAGCCCGTGCATTACCCTGAGCCCGAAGACGTCATCCTCTCCATTCAGGAGAGGGCAATGAAGAAGCGCATGCTTCGCGTCCTTGAGGCGCTTGAGGCTGGGCACAGCCGACAGTCAGCGGCGTCTATGGCAAACGTGTCACCGCAGACGGTTAAGGTCTGGACCCGCAACGGTCAGAAGAATATGACGCACGCGCTGTACCCGTGGTTCTACCATGAGGTGAGTCGGTCAGAGGGAGCCGGTGAGTCTCTCTTCGCTGACATTGTCATCCGAGAGGCTACGGAGAAACACAACTGGCGCGCTGCCATGTTCGTGCTCCAGAAGCGGTACAAGTGGAACGATAGGCCCGCCATGGATGATGAGATCCAGAGAGAGCAGCAGAAGGCTCAACTGTCGAAGACTAAGGCCGACACGGTCTACGTTGAGGCTCGCACCGTTAAGCTCAAGGAGGACGGTGAGGAGATCGTGCTCGACCGCTTGCGCGACATCCTTAATGAAGTGCGCGAGGAGATAAGGCCGAGTGTCAAGGAAGAGCAAGTCAACTGAGGAGGAGCTAAGGCGCTGCGCTTCAGACTTCCGGTACTTCTGTCGTCATCTCAAGATTGTCGACAAGAAGGCGAAGGTCATTACGTTCAAGCTGAACGCTGCCCAGGAGACGCTCATCTCCTCCATCGAGGACAACCCATGGGTGTTTGACCTCAAGGCACGTCAGATGGGTGGCACTACGGGCATCGCCGCGTATGCGTTCTGGCATGCGTGTTTCAGGCCTAACTTCCGTGTCGGAGTCATGGCCCAGAGCCGGGAGTCTGCCGAGCAAATCTTCGAGATTTACAAGCGCTTCTACGACAACCTCCCACAGTGGCTTCAGTTCCCTACCGACAAGTCCAACGTGCGTGAGATGTCCTTCTTCCACGGTGGGATGATTCGGGTCTTTACGGCCAACACGCAGAGCGCTCGTGGCACTACCTATAACTTCCTTCATTGTTCTGAGTTCGCCTTCTATTCGGATGTTGAGAACACTGTACGCGCTGTCTTCCAGACAGCCACGCCAGACGCCATTGTCGTCATGGAGACTACGGCCAACGGCCTCAACCATGCTCACCAGTTGTGGACTGACCAGAATGGCTACAGCAAGGTCTTCCTGCCATGGATGCTCTCAGAGGAGTACCAGTTAAAGCAGCGCCCAGATGCGTTTCGTGGTGAGATGACCAAGTGGCACGACTACGCCAAAGAGCACAAACTCACGAGGCACCAGTTGTGGTGGGCGTTCGATACCTACCGAACCAAGTGCGGAAACAACTGGCAGACGTTTCATCAGGAGTACCCAGCCACCGCTGAGGTGGCGTTCATCACGTCAGGTGAGCGGTACTTCGATGTCATCTATCCGCACGCTAAGGCGTCTACCGGGTATAGAGAGTATGCGAAGCCCCAGAAGTATCATGTATATGCGATGGGCGTGGACACTGCTTCGGGCTCACCGTCTGGGGACTTTTCTTCGTTCTGCGTTATGGACATTACAGACAAGGAGAAGCCCACGTGCGTCAGCACCTACTACGTCAGAGTCTCACCAAGCGAGTTCTCGGCGAGAGTCTTGGAGGAAGCGAAGAAGTGGGACGCGCTAGTAGTGGCGGAGTCAAACTCCTACGGACTAAGCATCATCGAGCACCTCATCGGAGAGGGTTACGCAAACCTCTACAGGCGTACCAAGTTCGATAAGATGGCGAAGCGGTGGAAGGAGGAGCTTGGCTTTGTGACCACCGTCGCTACTCGCCCCGTCATCCTGGCCAACCTGCACAAGGCGCTATCTGCCGGAAACTTGGTTGTTAACGACGACCGCATGAAGGCGGAGATGAACACCTTCGTTTACGCAAAGGGCGGCAAGCCACAGGCAGACAACGGAAAGCATGACGACATGGTGTTTGCCTGGGCCCTGGCGTTGGCTGGAGTGGGCCAGATAGACGCGGTCAGGCAGGAGAAACTATCGACTAGACCCACCAGTTTGCGCGAACTCTTGGCATACGAGCACGCAACGGGTAAGGTCTTCGAGGAGGAGTGGGTGGCTAGTGAGGAAGAATCATTAGACATTCTCTCCCAAAATGAACTCGCGCAAAAGCGCGTCAACCCCGCCAAGATTCCACGGCGTTAAAAGGAGCTAGAGATGGGTTTGCTAAGCGAAGAGAAGGCACAGGAACTGACTGAGAAGCTGGAGCTTGGATTCTCCGAGCAGAGTGAACCTACGTCCGTGACCGAGGACGTTAAGCCAGAAGTCGAGGCTGCACCCGCAGCCGAAGAGGCGGTTGAAGCCAAGCCTGAGACGCCGGAAGTTCCGGCTGACCATGGCACGGCTGAGGCCAAAACCGGCGAGAGCGAGGTGAGAGCATCGGCTGAATCGGGCGACGGCTCCGATGATGTGGACTCTTCACCACCGGGTCACCGTGTCCCGTATAAGCGGTTTAAGAACATACTCGAAGCGCGCAACAAGTACCGAGGCGAAGCCGAGAACGCTTCTGCGCAGGTCGAGTCGTTCAAGCAGCAGGTAGAGTCCATGCGCAACGAAGTTGCGATGATGAGGAACCTGCAACACGCCAAGCCGGCAGAGAGTGAAGTAGAGGTCTCCGACGAACTAGATAGGCTACTGAATGGCACCCCTGACCTTCCGAAAGAAGTGAAGGACAAGATTTCCATGATGGAGGCCCGCCTGCACCAGCAGGAGGTCCACGCCGAACGTGTTCGTCTCCGGCAAGAGGTCGCCGATGTCACTGGCAACTATGACAAGAACCTCACTACAGACCTTCAGCAAGTTCTCTACAGTGCCGTACAACGTGACCCAAACGTCGACTTAGGTCGAGTGGCAGAGCAGTACACGACATGGCTCGCAAAA
>Ga0209337_1000386_pt1 | contig 35256 bp, 53 predicted proteins | sample LinPmetageLP53_FD_184044 | JGI IMG/M metagenome (GOLD analysis project Ga0209337, IMG submission 184044) | Marine viral communities from the Pacific Ocean - LP-53 (SPAdes) (version 2) | ecosystem: Environmental > Aquatic > Marine > Oceanic | place: Pacific Ocean | collected 2010-02-08
ACCACCACCAACACGTCCTCATCTATTATGATATTACTTCTTTGTATTTTGTATTGTTGTGCTGTTTCTAATACGTGCTGTTGTAATTCGTGTATTCCAGTTTTATTGTACTTAATAATTTTAATAACTACCCAACCACACCACACACATATTACCGAACTGTCACTTCCATAACGTGCTACATCTACACTCATATACATTTCACCCGTTTCTGTAATGTAGTTATTAGTAAAACAACTTATGATATTATCGTATTTAAACAACTTGCCCTCTGTGTCGTCGTACTCCCAGTTCCCATACAACAATCTCTCCCGTGTTATGTTATCCATTTTCTTTAACGTCTCAATGTAGTGTTTAGAGATATTTGGGTTGTCTGTAACCAACGATTGTAAGAAACGTTTATCTATATTAAGTTGGTTTTGTTTGTGTGGTATATACCATTCGCTATACAACCAATTCTTAGCGGGGTTACACGTTAACAATAATTTAGGAATTAAGTCGTTTTGGTCTAACTTAAATCTTATTCTACTTAACACAATGTTTTTTGCTTTCTGTGATATTTGGTTTGCCTCGTCTATAAAAGCACCAGTCAATTCCAAAGAACCTAAACTGTCAAAGTTGGGGTCACTTGGATAAGTAAACAAATCTTTAAGTATTATTTCACTTCCGTTATAGAATTTAATGATATTACTTTGTGCGTTAAACGTGTAATGTATTTGTGATTTAATTTCCCAGTTTTCACAAACTTCAAAGAATGTATTTAACGTTGTTTTCTTTAATGCGTCTAACTTAGACCGTCCCATAAGATAACGTGTCTTTGGATACTGTAAGCAATTAATGATTAACCACGAACACCCAGTGTAACTCTTACCACCACCAGCACCACCTCCAAACAATAATTCGTTAGTCGTATTGTCTGTCAAATACGTTAACGCTTTCTTCTGTGTGTTGGTGAAACTAGGAGTTATCTCCATCTAAGTTTATGTTAATTTTAATTGGTTCGTTACCACTACTAATATCTAATTCTTGTTTCTCTACGTAACCCCTACTCTTGCCACGTGTTTTTAAGAAGAAGATAAGTTCTGGTGTGCTACCCTTTTTTATTTTTTTTAACAGTTCGTTTTCTCCTATGTCTAAGTAACGTTCCCGTATGTCTTCACACACTTCTTTTAACTCGCTATAACGGTCTAAGTAATTGTAAATGGTCTTACGTGTACAACCTAAACTCTCACTGGCTATTGACAAGAAACCACCCGCTTTTTCTAACGCTTGTTTAACTTGTTCCACCGTGTATTTATCTTTATTCGCCATCTTGTTTTTTGTTATGATTAATCATTGTTATGTAAAACAAATAACACAATAAGAAAAGTAAAAAGTTTGTAATCATTTCTTCTCCCTTTTTTTATGCGTATAATAATATGTAAAATTCCCGTCATTATAACTGGTATCATACTTTTTCATATTGTCTAATAAATCTTTATTCTGTGTTCTATTCTCTATGTGGTTTTGTATCTGTCCAACTACATACATTCCAATTACTATTCCCACTCCTAAACCTATTATTAATTCTATCATTTGTTTTTAAAATTTGTAAGTTATTCCCATTTTGAAATGTTTGAAATTCCAACTTGGTTTAAACGTAAACACCAACGTTCCTTTTCCTATTCTTATCTTAAACATTCGTCTGGTATATTTAACGCTTCTATTATAGCAAACTCTATTGTTTTACTTGGATTGTTAAACCCCGTAAGTTTATAGACCTTTGTTCTTAAATCTTTCCAACGTCTGTATGTTTCTTTTGTTACCTTAACTTTTATTTCGTAACTAAAATCATTGTCTGGGTTTGTCATATTATGTATGCTTGTAATTGTTCTAAATGTGAAATGCTATTGTCTAGTTGTAGTCTGTTTTTATAGAACTCGTTTGTACATCTGTATTCCCCTGAAAATATGTGTTTTGCTTTAACTGGTAACAATGCCTCTAACTGTTCTTTTGTACGAAAGTATTTAAACTCATTTTTACTGTTGTGATATTTAACGTGTAAGTCTTGGTTCGTAAACTGTATTACTAACACCTTTAAACAATTCATTTTGCTAAACAGTTCCATAACTTCATAATCGTTTAGATAGTGTAATACATACCTTAAAATGCCTAAGTCATAAAACCCCTCGTGTTCTAATATGTTTTGTAATACGTCTGGTTGTTTTTCTTTATCCTTGTCTATTGTTACTGCGTGTGGTATGTATTGTTTAATTAACCCGTTTCCACCACCATAATCTCCAACCGAACTTGGAACGTGTATTTGGTCGAGTATTTGTCTAATACTGCGTCTGTAAAGATAATCACTTGTTTCATCTTCCCACATTCCAAAGTTAACCCCGTTGTCTACGTTAATAGTTTTTTTCTGCATACTTGCTAAATTTAACCCACTCATAAAAATTATGTTTTGCTACTTGGTTTGTTTTTACATTCTTCCCGTCTCGTTGGTGTTTGTTAAAACGTTTTCCGTTCCATTCATAAACCATTCCAAAACGGTTACCACCAATCCAACTCGTGCTGTCCACACTGTCGAAAGGCATTTTATCTAACATTGTCATTTTAGTATATCCCAACCCGTGAACCTTAACCCCTTTGCTGTGTGCGTAATCAATTAGTTTTCTTAACTTCTCTGGGTTTTGTCTTGTCCATTTACTTGCGTACATACCACTAGCAGAAATTGCTATGTAATTGTACTCCTCACATATCTGTTTGTAATAATCTGTTCCTAAGAAATAATGGAACACCGGCATTGTTTGTTTACCAGTTTCTTTTTCTATTCTTTGGTTTATTATGTCTGTGTCTACCTTTCCAATTAATTGGTAGATGTCTAATTCAAAAAACAATTTAACGTCCCAGTCGTTTATGAATTTAATATACTTAGAAACATATTCATTAAGGTCTGTTTTAGCACCACCGAAAAAACTAAATGCCCCACTGTCTAACATAAAGTTGTTGTACTTATGTATAACTTCTGCCTCGTGTTTACTTATTGCCCAAAAGGTTTCCAATCTATTAAAGTCGTAAAAGTTATCACCACCTAATTTTTCAATCCATAACTTATCCCAACCACTTCCCGCTAAATATATTTTCACAGTCCCAAAAGTTTAAACACAATTTCTTCTTTAGTACCGTCAAGCTCTGCTAACTTGTCTAACACTAACTGGTGTTCTTCGTCTGTGTATTCTAAAACAATTTTGTTTGTTTCTTCTTTTGGTTTGTAGTCGTCTACGTCTTCAAATAAATTATCTATGCTAACGTCTGTGTTTGTAAACTCGAACTCTTTAAAACCAATTTCTAATAATACTTCTTTATCAAAGTGTTCGGTTAACATATCTACATCAAATCTTCCACCCGACTTATTCATTCTAACGTTTAACTCTTTTTCTTTGTCTAATGTTAAGTCTAATTCTATACACGGAACAACACTCATATCTAACGTTGTACACGCTTTTAAACGTTGGTGTCCACTTATGATAATATCTTTTCGTTGTTTGTTTACGTTAACTAAAATTGGCTCTACCAGTCCGAAACGCTTTATGCTATCTTGTAGTTGTACCAACTCCTCCTCTGTTATAACTCTTGGGTTGTATTCAGCAGTTATTAAATCTGTTACTTTTCTTTCTTTAACTTTTACCTTTTTCATTTTATTAAGTTTAAAAATTCTTGTCGTGCGTTTAAATCTGTTTTAAATACACCAGTCATTTTACTGGTTGTTGTAAACGTGTCGTGTTTCTTTACACCCCTCATTTCCATACATAAGTGCTGTGCCTTTAATACAACAGCAACCCCCAACGGTTTTAATTCCTTTTCTAAGTATTCTGCTACTTGCTGTGTTATTCTTTCTTGGTTTTGAAATTTTCTACTAAATGTTTCTAGTGTTCTTGCTAACTTACTTAACCCCACAATTTTCTTATTTGGTATGTAAGCAATATGTCCCTTTCCAAAAAATGGTGCTATGTGGTGTTCACAAAGTGAGTGAAACGGTATATCTTGTTGAATAATCATTTCATCATAGCCCTCGCTTTTAAATGTTGTAAAGTTAAAATGTGGAGGGGTTAAAAATTCTTTAAGAAACTTAACATAACGTTTTGGTGTTTCTTGTAACCCCTCACGGTTTACATCTTGTCCAAAGTATTCTAACAACCTTACCACGTTTTCCTCTACTTCTTTTTCACCAGTTTCTTCCCACGGAAATTGTATCCACGTATTCTTAAATTCTTTTCGTTTGTCAAATAGAAATACGAACTCTTTTTTTGGGTACTTCTTTTTCCATTTCTTGTATGTTGTTCCACTGTCGTAAAGGTCATCAATAATAACATTTGCTAAGTCGGGATGGTCTACTGCTCTGCCCGTCATACCCGCTACAACTTGTCCACCTCTTGGAATACCATAAAATCTATCATCTGGTTTGTTAAACTTTTTAGTTTTCTCGTACATTGCTTTGTAAATTTCTTGCCAACTTAATTGGTGTACTTTTACTTCTGTTCTTGTTTCACTCATAATGTTTTTTTAAACTCCAGTTACTTTGTTCCAAATATCTACTTGTAATCTACTTCCAAAGTAATAATTATTTTCCTTACACATTTCTGCAACCATTGGTGCTAAATCGTTTAACTGTTCTCTACAATCTCCCGCCGGCATTAACACCACCTTTTCTTCTTTTAAATCTAACAAATCTATTAAGTCTTGTATCTCTGCTAGGTCTTCTTCTTCACACACCACAAATTTAAAAATAGATGAACGGTAGTTATTTATCTGTCTTAACACATCTGCTTTAATTCTTCTTTCTTCTTTCATACCACTATTACACAACTTTGGCGAACAGTTAATTAAGTCAAACTCCTTTAGTAATTCATTTGTAAATTCTATTGTTCCGTTGGTTTCTATTTCTAAAAATGGTACGTATTCATATTTCCTATAATACACATCTACAAATTCTTGTATTGCCGCTTGTTGTAACATTGGTTCTCCACCCGTAAAAACTAGGTGTGCCCCTTTTGTTAGGTACTTATGAAACCGTTGAAACACATCTTTGACTAAATCTCTAACCAACATTTTTTCACCCTTTGTCCAAACTGGTATTGTATCACACACCCAGTCTTTGCTTTTACATAATAAGTTACACGCTTGTAATCTTATAAAGACACTTGGAACACCCATTGTTATTCCCTCGCCTTGTATAGAATAAAACATTTCGCTTACTCTAATTTCCTCTTTCTTTTTCATTGTATATTACTTTTGATGTTTTGGTTTCTGCTAAACTAATTTCTATTATTGGTAGTTCTCTTTTAATTTGTTGGAATATCCATATTGCCATATTCTCTGCACTGGTTTGAAAGGGCAATTCTATAAACGGTTCGTTGTCTAATTTTAATAAACTACATAACTCATCTTTTTCCCACAGCAAAAAGTAATGGTCGTATTGTTTTATTACTGGTTCTACAACCTTATCAATGTCACTGAATAACATTGTTACACCATTTTCGTTTATGTTATCAAAAGCAAAGGTACACACAACGTCGTACGTGTGTCCGTGTAATCTACCACACTTTTCTCCCGCTGATTTATTTCTGTGTCCAGCGTAGAAATGGTATTTTTTTTCTATGTATAAACCCATTTTAAAATTCGTTTATTAAAAAATAGTAACTCTCATCTAGTTGTAAAATTGTTTCCATATTTTTCATATAATCTAATAAATTACTTCTATCCTTTCCCTCCCATATTTCGTGACACCCTTTTCTTTCTCCTAAACTTAAACAATGGTATGTTATATTTTCTTTATTTGTTTCTAAACTTTTATTGTAACTTCTTGGTATTAAGTGTGAATGTGATAACGGTACATCACTTCTTCCACACCCAGTACAATAATGTGGTCTTTCGTTTGCTAATTCGGTATAAACTTTTTTTAATTCTTTGTTTACCTTACTTTGTTTCTTACTTACACGGTTTAACATCTACAATTATTTGTTTGCTTTAGTTTTAAGTATTTATCTATTTCCTCTATTGTTTGTTCTAAACCTTTAGTAACCAACGCTTTGTAACCCCTATCATTTAGATCTAATATCCACTGCTTTTGTTCTTTGGTTGCGTACCGTTTTAATTGTTTTATTTCAATGAACAACCCGTAATAACCACCACGAGCTTCTGTAATTTGTAAGTCTGGAAATCCCTTAACGTAACCCGTTGCTTTTGCTTTCACTGCTTGTTTGAAACTGGTTCTTATTCCACCTAAACTAGCACAGTATCTTACTCTTGGATATTTCAATTGTAAGTATTTAACCACTGCCGTCTGTAAGTTTTGTTCACTCATTACAGTTTTCAAAGATATAAAAAAAAAGGAAACGCTGATGGTTTCCTAAATTTATTTCAACAACTAATTGTTGATAAACGTGTTATAACGTCTTTATGTTAGTTTGTGGGTGTTGTTATCTTATCTTGTTTTAAGTCCGTTAAAACGTTTAATAACTGTATTGGTGTGTAGATTGGTATCGTGTTATCTACCGTGTGATATATACAAATAAAATTGTTATTGTCTTTGTCCCATTGCCATAACAAATTCTTATTCTCCTCTATCTGTTTCCTTAGAATTTTCTTTATCCCTTTGTATTTCATTTAATAACTGGTTTTCTTTTTCTTTTGTAAACGTTCCTCGTTGGTTACTGTTCCAAAACTTGTAACCCTTTAATCTTTGTTTCTCAAACATCTTACACACCTTTCTTCTGTTCTTATAGTCTTCATACGATTCACCCTCTAATCTGTGTGGTGTAAAATCTAGTTGCGTTTTTTCCATCTTTGTACTTTTTGGTAGTATAATTTTTCCCTATCTTTCTTAAATTTCTTTTGCAATCTTACAACTTTTTTTTCTAAGTTGGGGTCTATACCATACAAAAAATCTAACATCTCGTTTAACGTTGTTTCCCCATTTCTATAATCATCTAACTTTTGTTTTAAGGGGCATAAAAAATTTATTGGTTCTAACATACCCTTTCATTTTCTTCTTCCCACACACTGCTACAATGGTCGTTACAACGGTAGCACATTTTCTGGTCAGTGTCCATCTTTGCCTCACAACAACTACTTACACCACTCCATTCGTCTTCACAGTTACAATCGTCGTTCTCACCACACATTACACAATCCTGGTGTTCTTCACAGTAATCGCTATTCATTTCTATTTCTTTATCACATAACTTACAACTAGGGTTTGTTCCATTCCATTCTGTTGGGTCGTTACCGTTACTGTTATGTGTTGCCGAAACCCAGTCTTTAAAATTTAATCCCATAATTATTTTCTTTGTATTCTCCTTTTGTTAATATAAAATTTTCTCTCATTGGGTGTTTGTAAAAGTAACACCACGCTCTAACCTTTTGTTTATCTTCTAACGTTACACTTATCATTTGTCTTTCGTACAAATCGGGGTGTCCCTCTAACATATCTAAATGTAACATTGTTTTGTAACTAACTTTGTAAACTTCTCCTTTTACTTGGTGTGTTGCTTTTTGTGTTAGGTAGGGTAAACCGTGTTCGTACAAAGTAAATAAATTGTTTGTTGTTGCTCTACCAATAATTTGGCTATTTGCTAGAAACCCACTGTTAGAATATCCAAACTTTAAAGTTCCATAAACAAATACATATTCTTTATTCTCCATTATAAGTTTTTTAATTGTTTGTAATAATTTAATTTTTCATAAGCATTTTTACACCCGTGTTGTTTGTTGGTGTTAAATCTAGCAAAGTCTACAAAGTGTTTGTCTAAGTTTTGTAACTGGTCTGTTTTAACATCTAGGTCTGTTTCTAATGCGTTGTTTTCTTTATACATTATTCTAAACATTATTCCCGCACCTACAAACATTCCAAACATTATTGTTACTGCTATTGTACTAATTGTTATTTCCATTTTTTAATTGTTTTTGTAATTTATTAATTGTTGTTGTTAGTTTTTTAACTCCCGTTCCTTTTCTACTTCGGTATGCTAATCTCTTGTCTTTGTTTTCTTCTTTACCCTCATTGTTCCATATTACTTGTCTCCAACTTTTTATCCAACCGTAATATGTTTTAACAGTTATATGAAATTTATCTGTGTTTCTAATTCCATTTCTAAACGCTTTTCTTATATCCTCAAAAGTTAAATTTGGAAAATCTTCTCTTAAATCATTTGCTAAAATTATAGAAATAGATACCACATCTTCTTCCTTTGGTCTTTGTCCTAATTCCATAAAAGTTTGTGCCATTAAATCACAGCATTTTTCTCTTAATGTTCTTAATTCTATGTCTTGTATTTTATCATTCATTTTAACCTAGTGTTTTAATTAACTATTTATTTATGCCCCAATACACCTTAACCCAGTGTAAGACCGTGTACGACACTCTAAATGTCGTTTACGTGTCGTTTATGTTTCTAAGTTGTCTAACATATTTCTTGCGTTTTTCCACACGTTTATATTGGTTTCAGTTCTACTTTTATATTGGTTTTCTATTCTGCCTTTTGCCTTTAAATAATTATGTTTTCCCTCTGTTGTTTTTTTGTTCCACATCTCATTATTCTTAACCCAACGTTTCAATCTTAAATCAACATCAAACGTTTTACAAAGTTCAAATCTCATTTTATTTTTGCTTGGGTTTTTTTCACACCAGTAATCACAAAATTCTTTTTTTAATTCTAAATCATATTCTAATAAAGACACACTATTTAAAAACTTTTGTTCCCTTATAGTTATGTTATTAATACTTGTATTATTAACTCTTGTTATATTATCTTCACCATTATTCGTGAGAGGGGTAACCCCATTTTCTGTAATACCTATCTTTCTTTTAATAATTTGTTTGTGTTGGTTACGTTCTAACTCAACTGTAATAAAACCCATTTTTTCTAACTGGCTTACCCAACTGCTAACGGTGTTCTTAGTAACACCATACAATTCACTAAAATATCTATTGGTAGCAAAACAGTAACCAGTCTTATTCTGTAAACACGTTATCTCACCATACAAAAGTTTGGCACTCGGTTTTAAATTAGAGTACCGTACTTTTGCTGGTATTACTGCCCAATAACTAGGAGTGTCCATTTTCATTTCCTTTGTGGTCTAACCCCTCCTCTATACGTGTTATTTCATCTTGTGTACTTGTCAACATATACTTTACAAAATTACACGTGTTGCCAAAACGGTTTTTTCCTTTTACATCTAAGTTGTAAATGTTGTAACCTTTTTTGCGTAAGTTAAAAATTATAGCACCCAGTCGTTGTGAACCACATAATTCGTATGCTTGTTCCTGGTCTATTTGTCTACCTTTTTTTAAGTGTGTTAACACAACTTCTTGTTGTGTATTACATTCCACACCCTCATACATTATACTCATATTAATTTTTTTAATTTAGTTATTTGTTTTTTAATTATTTGTCGTTGTATATTAAGTTGCTGTATTTCTTTTTCCACACTAAGACAATTATCATTAACCACCATTTCTTTAAATTGTAGGTATTTAATTTCTGTTTCTTTTTCTGTGTCTAAATACCATTCTAACTTTCTACAATGGTGTATTGCTGTAGCGTGGTTGCTTAATGCTGGTATGTAACGAGGAATGTCAGTGTACTTAATTCCTAACTCGTTGTACAAAAAATAAGTTAAAAACCGTCTTGCCTCTACTACATTTTTTGCTCTTGTATAATTTGTTTCAAAAACATTAATGTTACATTCAAATACATCTGCTAAAATACACTTTGCTCTTAATACTGTTTGTTCCATTGGTTTCATATTAAAATGGTAGATTGTCCTTATCAGTGTCTGTGTGTTTTAACTCGTTCATTTTGTATGTCCAATCTTCTGTTCCCATAATCATATCTTTAATAAATTGTGGTTGTTGTTCTACCCAATCTTTATTAAAATTTTCTTTGTAGTCAAATATAAAATTAGGGTTAAATTGTTCTGGGCAATCTGTTCCTTTTGCTAACTTACCCAGTCCAACCAGTTTAGCATAATCGTTACCGTTCTTTGCTGTGTTTTGTATAACGTTAACCATACACGGTTGTCCTAATAAAGTTTCTAAATTAAAACCCCTTAATTCTGTTGGGTTAAAACTTGCACCCCTCCAACTTTCTAGGTCTTTTCTTAAATTACTTTTTTCGTGTAAACTAACAGTGTATTCCTTAGAAATTACCATTGGTTTTTCTACACCGTCAAACGTTCGTGTTTCGTGTGGTAATTCAAACGTCAAACGTACTTTGTCTGTAAACTTGGTTTCCCCTAAGTAAACCCACTCTACCGTTCCAACGTGTACCATTTGATAACAACGTGCTACGTGTGTTCCACTTGGAACTAACTCGGTAACTTTTCCGCTACCCTCTTTTAATATAATGCTCATAATAAAAATTTTTGTTGGCTACTCTATTCGGTTTTCGCCTTTCCCCGTTTTATTTTCTTTGGTTACTTATTTCTAACAATACTTCCATAATGTAGTCTTCATCAATTCCAACCAGTTTTAACCGTGCTGGTATTACAACCGTACTATTACACACATCACAACACAACCCGTTATGTTTTATTGGGCTTGGGTTGTTACCGTATTCGGTTTTTTTTCTGTTACAAATTACACACTTAAATACATTCATAAATTTACGGTTTTTTTAAATTTTAAACAAATTAACTAAAAAGAATTTCACTTCCGTCACCACGTTTTCTTCCTTGTAATATATCTTGTTCCTCACCGTCAATTACTTTTACACGGGTTTCCTTTGTATAAACCACACGTGTTTCTTTTTCAAACTCGTTACCGTCCACACCAAAAATTGCTAACGGTATTACATCACAATAATCTATTATTGTTTGTGGGTTGTCGTAATCTATTTCATATCCTTGTAAACTTTTTTCTGCCCAAAAAAATAAGTTTTCTGCTAACACATACAGTGCCTTTTCTTTTTTAAACATATCCATTTGGTCGTTTACTGTTAATGGTTTTCTGTAAAAACCACGTGTAAAATCCTTTTCTAAAAATTGTTCTACTTCTTGCTTACAATCGTTTAATAATTCTTCTAGTGTTTTATCTTTCATAATTTATTATTTTATGTGTGTTGTGTTGGGGTGCTAATTACGATACTTAAATCGTTGTGCGCCTTACGGTGTGGGTTACTTTGGGGTTTCCATTCTTCACCCAGTACACACACCCCAACCAATCACACAATTCTTACTTAGTTAAGTCCATTATCATTTTTGTAATGGTGTCCTCGTGGTTTTGTAACCGTGTTAAACCAGTCATTGTTTCCCTTAATTGTGTAATACATAAATCTAAGGTGTCTGCTGTTAACCCCGTTATCTGTGCCTCGGTGTCTTGTCCACCGTTAATTAACCCAACTTCTCTAACTCTTAGTTCTGCTAACTTTGTTTCCCACTCGGTTGCTAATGTGTTTAATAAACTTGCTGTTTTTTCGTCCATAATTCTATTTCGTTTTTTTAGTTAATAATAAATTTTTTGCGTCTGTAAATGTTTTACAATTTCTATCGTACTCTTCCATTTTTCTTTTTGCTGTGCTATACAATTCAACGTGTGGTTTACCTTTAAGTAAATAATTCTTTAACCTTTCGTTTGCTAACTGTATTGCCTCACCCTTATTTTTTGCTCTAACTATAAAGTCGTCACAGTCCCAATCTCCATAACTTGGAATCCAACCGTAATAGTTAACTATGTATTTCCTCTTATTTGCCATTTTTAGTCGTTTTAAGGGTCTTTTGTGTCGTTTGTAATATCTTAACATACCCATAAGTTATTAAATCGTTTACAAACGTTCTATCTGTCTTTACGTTTATATCTATGTTATCCACGTTCTTAAACCACACGTAACTCCTTTCACGGTGTTCCTTGTTTGTGGTTGGTTGGTCGTAGGCATATTTTCTTAATTGTGTTACTAAATCTGTCGGGTTGGTTGCCTTAACCTTTACACCCTCCATTTTGTAAATGGTTTCCCATTTTGTAGTCATACTATAATTTGTCATTGTCTTGTTGTTTAAATTAGTTAATATCATTTCCAAATAACTTTAATTGGTGTTTATTAAACTCCTCGTCTGTCATTTCCATTAAACGTTTTGTTTCCTTAACTTCTGTTAACTCATAGTCTGTAATGTCTATTTCGTTAATGTCGTCCCAACCACACGTTTCTATGTTGTTGTCAAAGTCGTCTGTTATACCACTGTAAACTCCTTTGCTACTCATTGGTAACGTTCTACTGTAATTTCCGTATTTGTTTTTCTGTGGTGTACTGTATTCCCACCAGTTACGGTTGTCTGTATTGTAACTTGCTATCGGGTCGTGTTCTATGTCTACTTTTTCAATAACAGTGTTACCACTCCACACGTATAATCTACCCTCTTTAAGTTGGTAAATGTTGTTTAATTTACAGTTAACCAATACATCTTTTAAACTACTAAAATAAACATCACCGTTTTTATCTCTACCACACCATAACGGGTTCGTTTTTCTGTAAGTGTAGTAATACTCACCTATTGTAAACAACGTTGCTAGTGCCCCACTAAATTTCCCCAGTGTTTTAAAATCGTGTTTTGTTTTGTCTAATACTTTAAAAATCATTTGGCTGTCTACTTCTGTTTCACCACAACTAAATTCTTCTCCTACATCTAAGTAATTATACACAACCCCGTTGTGTGCCCCAACTACATCACCGTATTTAAACGGGTGTTGGTTGGGTAACGTTCTTGCCCCGTGTGTACTAAAACGGGTGTGTCCAATAAACTGGTTAGTTTTTAACTGTCTTACTCTTTGGTGTAGTCCTAAACTTTTTCCTAACACCTTTTCAAATTTATCACCATCATAATATCCCGTACTGTGTCCACCACGTTTATCGTTTGCTATCAACAACTGGTTTATTATCGTTGGGTTTGCTTGTCGGTTTCCCGTAAATCCTATTAATCCACACATATCTTTTTATTTTTTTAAGTTATTAATTATTTTGTTATCTTGTTTATCCAACCTTTATATTTGCTGTTCTTTTGTAGTTTTTCTAGTACCTTTAAACCTTTCGTAAACTCTTGTAATTCTTGGTCTTTTTTCTCTCTACGTTTAGTCATTAATTCTAAGTCTGCTTGTTGTTCTAGTTCTTGTTCTTGTTTAATGCTGTACGTTGCTCTAACACGGTTTGTAATGTTTGTGTCTAGTTGTCTTAAACGTGCTATTTCTTCTTGGTACTCTTTAAATCGTTTGTTGTCCATTTTTTTAAGTTTTAAATTATTGTAAACATTGTGTCTACTACCACCTCAACCCCGTGCCTATTAAGGTCACGGGGTGTCTTAGGTGTACACACGGCTTATGAAACCGTAACTTCTACCTGTCCTATTGTACTAAACAATAACGTTCCTAGTTGTCTTGTTGTCTGGTTTGTATCCGTAACACCTAATAAGTGTAAAAGTGTCTTACGTCCACTCTTAACAGTGTTTCCGTCCTCTTTTACTTCTATACCACCGTTGCTTAATTTGTTTACTGTAAACACTGTTGCTGTTAACTCACATACTGCCTCCCATCTCTTAACAACACTAATTGTTTTAACACTTCCAAAGTTAGTAAACCCAAAATGGTTTGCTCTACCTAACATAAAGTCTAATACAACTTTACTAGTGTGTCCAAAACATTGTTTAAATGCTACCGTTTGCTTAGTTCTAACAGTTGGTGTAATAACTGTTTCTAACTGGTTACACATTTCAACAGTTGTAATTAACCAGTGTGCCCAGTTTAAAATTTTCTCACTATCTAAACTTCCACCGTGTTGTCTAAACTCTACCGTTCTTTGTCTGCTGTATGCTTGTAAATTTACTGTTTGGTATCTTGTACCGTTAAATGCACTAATAACTTCGCTAACACTATTACAACCGTTTAACCTACTGTTAATCTGTGTTAAGTCACCGTAATTATTTGCTAATGTATTTGTCCATCTACTGTTTCTTCTGCTTGGTGCTAAAATACTTTGTATTATGTGTTGGTTTTTTGCGTAAAATAAAACAACGTTTTTAATTCCTTGTGTTGTTATATCACTTGCCCCAACGTGTACGTGTATTCCACAATCTCTGTTTACTGTAACACCCTCTATATTTGCTAAACAATCTATAATACATTTTGCGTTTTCCATTCCTTTCTTACCACTTAGTATTGGAGAAACCAATTCTAATCCACACGTGCTGTCAGTTACAATTTTCCAATGGTTTTGTGTTGTGTGGTTGTACCCCTCACCAATACAATCTAATTTTCTAAACTTCTTGTTAATGTATTGTGCTAATACGTCTTTACTCATAGAACTTCTGTTTACAAATTCTATCTCTAATCCAAATGTTCTGTCTGTTGTTAATTTTGCTAGTTTCATAATTTTGTGTGTTTTAAGTTTTTATTAATTTTGTTGGTGTAAAACTAAGAAGAAAAATGTTAATACCAAAACTTTTTCAACATATTTTTAACCTAGTAAACGCAAATTCTTTTTGTAATTTTGTTTTTTGTGTCGTTAAATTTCGTCGACTTTTGGGTTTTGTGTGTGGTAAAGTGTTAAAACTAGGGTAAAATTACAGTAAAAAGAAAAACCCTTATACTATATAACTATAATATAAGGGTAGTTCCCAACTAAACAAACAATTTATTTACATAATTAAATGTAAAACAATATGTTTTCTATTTCCATTCGTACCGTGCTCCTAAGTCCATTGGAATAAATAACGCAGTTTTACCACCGTCTAAAACAATACCACATCCCAACGTTGGTTTCTTAGGAAAGTGTTTCCCATAACTAAACGCTATGTGGTCTACATCTATACCACACCCCACATTCATTCCAAAGATAATATCGTTCCTAGATGCCATATAGCTTACACCCCCGAAACTATGTGAATGCCCTATTACAGTAGATTGTCTATTTGCTATTGCTCTGTTTCTAGCACCACTTACACCACTACTTCCAGTCCCGTGTGTATATAATACGTTATCTATTTCCCAGTCCATTCTCCATTCCCACCCTTTAGGTGCGTTCCATATTTCCTCATACGTCTTTAAAAAACGTTTTGGGATACCCGCTGTTGTTGCTTGGCGAAAAGGTAGTGCCGAATGATTTCCAACACACACTTTAACGTCAGGGAAAGTAGCATACCATTTCTCCATTGACCTTTGTGCCTTTTCTGCCTCGTTAATAGCATTTGGCATTTCTAGTTGGCTTTCGTGGTAAGACAATGCTGCGTTATCACACTCGTCCCCAATATGAACAATGTTAGTTACACCGAAACGATTAAATGTTTCGTAGCAAAAATTTCTGTAATCTGGGTGACAAAATGGTTCGTGTGTATCTCCAATAATTCCCACGTTGTTTGAATTACGAAAATTTTGTAAGTAATCGTATTCAGTTTTCGTTAGTCGTGGTCTGTATTGTTTCATTACTTTTTAATGTCAGCAATTCCTTGTCCAATGATAAGTGTAATTGCCGCATAAAAGATTTCTTGTGCTGTTGTTTCGCTTACTCCTAAGTAAGTAACGATTGCTGGAACGACAATACTTGCCACAGCATACCAAAATTTCTTTGATTTAAACATCTGGTTGATTAGCCAATTTTTCATTTTATTTGTTTTTAATTAATAATATGTCCAACACACTTTGTGTGAACTAGTTTTAATGTCGCAATGTATGAAATTTTTTCCAATTCCTATTCTTGTTATCCCCATCTCTAGTAAACTTTGTAAAACTTTCAATCTAATTGAACTGGTTGAAGTTTGTATATCTGCTGCTAATCCCAAAAGATGTGCGGAGGTTGGTGAAGTTTTGTAACCCCTTTTTGTTAAGTCGTTGTGGTAAGATTGTGTTCTGTAACCACTCGTAATTTTAAATGGAACACCCGCTTTTTCACGTGCCTCGTCTAAAATTGCTAAAAACTTTTTACTCATTTTTTGTCCACTTCCAACTTCGTCTGGCGAGTCAAATTCTGCTGTTGTAAAATGTTTTAACGGTCTTAAATCTGGTGTCCTTTCTGCCATATTTCTATCGAATTCATAATAATACTTTGAGTGTTTTGTCATTGTATCTTTATACCTAGTAAAACGTCCTTTGTTCTTTTTTAGTCCTAACATACCCAAAAGGGATAAAAGACCGTTACAGACACTTAAAATGTCTTTTACACGTCTTTTAATCTTTGTTAGATTTGTTACGATTATGTAAATTAATTTCTGTTCTTATTTTTAAAATTGTCCAAATAATAGCGACTGCATAACTGATGATTTTTAGTCCTTGTTCCACCTCTGTCATTCCTATTCCTATTGCTCCAACGTTTAACATTATTGTTGTTGGGCAAACTCTACCAACTATATCATCTATCATTTTAATTTTCATTTTTTATTTAAGGAACAGCAATTTCTATCGTGGATTGATAATGTAAATTGTTAGCACCATTCTGTCCGTCCCATATTGGAATAATACAATCCCCAACGGCTACTGGAGTTAAAAAACCAGAAGCTGTTTGTAAACAAGCGAAAGCGTTTTGTGCCAATGCTGGAACAGTTAATGTTGTTAATTTGCTAATTGCGTATGCTGGTTGTACACCATCACACACTAATCTTCCAGAATACAAATGTAAAAAACCGCCCGTGCTTGCTTGTGTTGCTTGTATTTTTACAGTCCATAATTTATTTGTAGTTCCATTTCTTGTAATTTGAAACTTAGTTGCCGATATTATAGTGTTTGCTGTTACTGGTATTGTACTTCCCACATTTCCAACTGCCAATACGTGATTGTTTGGATATCTTGTTTCACAAATTCTATCAAAACTGTATGCTGTTGCTGCTCTACCCTCCTCAGTTAAATTTATACAACCCGTCCAAGAATGTGCGTGTGTGTCTGTATTTGTCGGTGCGTTAATTGTTACGTTTCCCGTTCCGCCACTTGGAGAAATTGTCACATTATTTCCCGCTATAATTTGTGAAACACCACCAGCACCCGCTACAAAATCTAATGTGTTATCGCTATCGTTGTAAGTAACCGTAACATTTGTTTCGGTGTTACCACTAACCATTGCACCAACCGTGTCTGCTATTTTTTCTTCTAATGGTATAAATTTTAATTCTTTAGAAGAACCCTCTGCCACCAATACTTTATCTATTGAATACGGTGTTGTTGTGGTTGCATATAGATAACCCGTTGTAACATCTTCTATTACTGGTGAGTTAGTTTGTACAATTGTAAAAGAAGTCGTGTTATTTACTAAACTATCAAACAACACATAATTTTCTGTTAGTCCGTTTAAAACTGCTATTGTTTTCGTTATTATATTTGCAACGCTATCACCGTTTACTAATCTTACTTCTAGTATTCCATCATATCCACTTGGTAGGGTTAGCGTTCCATTACTGTTACAATTATACCACAACGCATATTTTTGACTTCCGTGCTTAGAATACAAACAAAAGTATTTGTTATTCGTACTTCCACCAACGTCTGCTACTGGTGTAATCACTGTTGAGTAAGTATTATAGCAACCCACGTAACCAACCGTGTTATCTTTAGTTTTTAATAATAAACTTTCAATCTCTGCCTCTGCGTGTTTTTTGGGATTGTGTAGTTGTGTTCCCGTTTGTTTAGAATGTAAGTTACTCATAATAGTTTAGTAAAAAATTATTCCGCCTTTTGTGTTTGTTGAACCGTCGTTTATTGTGTCAGTATCGTGTCTACCGTTTCTGTAAGTTGGATAAAGAGAAATGTTGTTTTCATCTGACAAATAATCTAACATATCTTGTAAAAATAATTGTGCTTTTCTGTGTACGTCTTGTTTCATTAAGTTAAATTCTGCTGGAGATACTTTTGTACTGTAATCATCTATGTTAGTCATAACACCACTAGATGAAACTTGGTTTTGTATTTCATTCATTGCCTCTAACTTAACGTACCAACACAAACAACGTTTTAAATAATCATCATATAAAACTTGGTTTGGTGCTGTCATAACTCCACTATGTTGAATAACTAGTTCTTCGTAATACGGTCTTCCCAATGGTTTTTCAATGTGTGCTATTTCAGCAATTTTAATAATAGATGTTGGTATAATTTCCAAATCTACCGTGCTATTAATAAACGCTGTTTGAATAACGTCTGTCTTAGTAACTAATGTTGCAAGATTATTTACGTTATTGTATGCCATTATGCACTAACAATAATTAGTTCAACGTCTACTAATGCTGTATTTGCTTTACCCGTTAAACTAGTTAGGTCTGCTAATGTTCCAATTGTTGCACTTGCGTTTGCGTCCATTTGATTATTCATACAAACATAACTCTCTCCCGCACCTACTTTTACCGAATAACTTTTAGACGCTTGTTTAAAACACAACTGAACATAATTTGTGTCGTCTAAATTAGTAAACCTCATGTAACTAACCGCATCTCCAACTACTGTTCCACTTCCGTCTGCCGAACCGAAACTTAAAATTGGTGTTTCTGTTGTTGCTACACTAAATGTTCTACTGTAAACTTCTCCTTGTGATGCTACGGTGTGTGTAACTGCATTTCCATACGTGTTACCGTTTAATGTAATTGTTTCTGTAATTGTACTTGTCAATGTTGTTGCTGATACTGTACTTGCCATTTCTTTTTATTTTATTTGTTATCAATACTTTTTAATTTTCTTTGTGCCCAACTTATTCCACTAGCACCACCCCAACCCAACCACGCTACATATCCTTTATCTTTCCACGGTGTTGACTTATTTTCTTCTGCTACCTTAGAATTATTTTCGTGCCTAGCAAAACTTGCCATCCTAGCAATCGTTGAACGGGATATTTTTTCTTTCTTAGCGAGTTGGTTTGCTCGTGTCCACCCCACTCTTGTCATTCCCTTAACCTCGTCACCATACTTATCCCTCCATTTTAAGACCTTTTTAGCGTTGTTTACAGCACTTTGTGGATAATCGTTGTATGTTTCCATTGAAACTTTTAAAACGTTGTTTACAGCGTCTAATAATGTCTTGTTTAAATTCATTTTATTCTTCTTCTTTTAACTGTACTTCTGTTTCGTCCTCTACTTCTTTTTGGTTAACCAGTTTATCGTAACCCTCTTTATGTTCGTAACCCAATGCCTCTCTTAATTCGTTTATTTCTAAAACGTCCACAATTTTAATATCACTCATAAACGAGATTGGAGGTTCGTATTTAATATCTAAATCTGTTACGTCAAAACCGTTATCATTTAACACCGACTTAATTGGCTCGAATAATAAGTGCATTGTCCCTTTAATTACTGTTGCCATTACCATTTCGTAAGCAACACGTATTTCGTTTCCTTGTGAACTCATTTTACCAGCACTAACAACACCGCTTAAACTTGGTTGCCAACGGTGTGCTGTTATTATGTTTTGGTTTGTTATGTTTTGTAAGTCTAAAAAACTTCCGTCGTGGTTGTCGTCTATCGTTGTTACTGTTGCTGGTGCTGTATCACCATTCTTAACTAAGAATAATATCTTACCGTTGTTACCCTCACCAGTAAATTTAGACCGTGCCTCTGCTACAAAGTTCTCTGCCTCCTCATCTGACATATCCCCGTTAATCTCTACAATGCTACTCGGTTGAAAATGTTGTTTAAACTTAGTATTGTTCCATCTACCAATTTCATAATTAACCGAAATGTCTTCTAACGCTGCTACATAATCTGGCAAACCGTAATAATCAAATTCTGGCTCGTAATCTTTTATGTGTATTACACTTCTTTTGTTCCCACCCTCTTTTATAAAACTTGGATAAAATGGTATTACTACCGCCTCGTCTTCACGTTGTCTATATTCGTTCCAATCTGGGTGTATAATAACATTTTCTTTATCTTTAGATATTCTTACTTTTGTAGCGTCTATGTGGTATATGTTAACCCCACCGTCATAAGTAACAATTTCATAATAAGCATTTCCAAAAGTGTAATAATCGTCTATAACACGTCGCCACACAGACATAAAATTATCCCCGTTAGCGTTGCTATTTGTTAAATACTGGAGTAAGGGTTCGTTTTCTGTAATAAACCCGTTACCGACCGTGTAAATAACTTTCTGAGATAGTATTGCTCTGTGTGTAGCACTCTTCCTTTTTAGTTCTGCTAAATGTTGTGGAAAATCGTTTTCTTCATTTTCTCCAAAAGGTATGTAATCAAACTGTAATTTGTCTAAGTTTTTTTCCTCTGCAACATTTCTTTGTGTAGTTAAGTTTAAGACATCAAAAGCAACAATTCCATTAGGACGGTTACTTTTTTTATTTGTCTTTTTTGCTTTCACTCTTATCTACTTTTTCAACTTGTGGGTGTCCACTGTCGTATAATAACTTTAAGATTTCTTGTGTTGCTGTTTTAACTAAAATTTTATCACCTCTAAAATTTAGTCTAGCGTCTTCGCTACAACCGTCAACAGCTTTGTAAGTGTGCTTTGCCATATTATTTTTATTTGATTTAATTAACTTATTATTAAGGTCTTCTAATACCTCTCTTTTTTGTCTGTTAGTTTCTGTACATCCACAACCCATATTTGCAATGATACGAAAAATTATTAAAAAAGGGTTGAGTTAGCCAATTAACTTCCCCAACCCCTTTTCAAAAACTTAAAATTATTCTACGTTACTGTGTATCCTAATGCTGCTGCTACACCAGCATTTGAATCAATTACAATACCCGCACCACTTGGTAAATACTCACGTGGATATTCTGCCATAAACCCTTTCAGTTTTACAACTGTTTCATTTGGGTCTTGTAGTCCCGTTCCAGTGTTTTGTTCTCCACTATCAAACTCCATAAATGCGTCTGGTGAAAATACCTCATCATATCCTAATACAAAGTGATAAGTTACTGGTGTCGCTGCTCCGTCATCTGCAAACGTTTCTACTATTGCAAATAAACCACACGTTTCTTTTAACTCCTCTAGTCTTGCGTTACCTTCTTCCGTAATCTTAGGGATAGAAAATCCTAACTCAATTTCAACAACTGTTGAACCGTTTTCTCTGGTTGCATTTGCTGAATAATAAGCGCTTTCTCTATCGAACTGAAATTTCCAAACATTTTTAGTTGTTCCACCCGTTCCCGTTAGACCCGCAATAGAAGTGTATTTGTGTGGAGTTGCTGCTGTCGTTCCCGACACGTTAGCAACCTCTCCTAGATATATTGTTTTAATACCACCTCTACGATTTCTGTCCTCGCATAATATAGTATGTCCCGCTGTTAATACTCCCATTTTATTTTTATTTTTTTATTGTTAATACTATACTCTACTATCTGCTGTAACTGTTAACTCATCATTTTTGTAGTTTACTCCAACAACGTACTCAAATCTAAATCTATTAACTTTTTGGTCTTTGTTGTACCACATATCAGCACCGTTAACTGAATCGTAATCAGTTGCTACACAAATGTTGTTCTTAACTGTTAATACGCAAAGATGTCCGTCTAATTTCTTAGTATTATTGTGTAAAGATGGTGCTGTCAAAGGTGTTGCCACGTTACTATCTGCTGCTATAACTGTATCCCACAATCCTTGCTCTACAATTGGAATTCCTTGGTAAGATAAATTCGTTGTACCGTCAGTCATACTAATGTATGCTAATTCTTGTCCACCTGACGCTAATGTTGTTCTGTAATTATCACACAATGAACGTGATGCAAAAAATACTAAATCAGCTCTGTTCTCTAACCCCTCGTTAGGCATTGCGTCTAACTGTGCTTGGAAAGTTGCTTTCGCTGCGTTTGCTGCTAAAGCACCCGAAGTAATTTGTAATTTTTGTGCTGCTGGAAGTCCTTGTAATTTTAATAAGATACCATCATAAAGATTGTAATCAACGTATGCTGCTGCTGCATTAGAATCGTCACCGAACCATAATTGTCTTTCTAAATCTCTCTTAACCCCTCTTACCATAATGTCTGACACTATGCCTTGTAACTTAGTTCCACTGATGTCGTCTTTACCGTTTCCAGTTCTTAGTAACTCTCCTTTAATTGAGTTCCAAAATGCTCCACCCGCTTGTTCTACTTCTGCCTCTACTCTTGCTACTGCAATACTTCTTTGTGTGTAAGTAACACCCGTTGCACCAGAAAAACCAGTTGCTTCCGCTTTTGTGATTTTTTGTAGTGTAGAGAATTTGTCTAATTTTTGACTAGACTTTACTCCCGTAAGTATTTCAAAGTAATCTAACGCAGAATTTCCTACAAACAAAGGTTGTAAAAAGTATTTCTGTGCATCTTCTTTAGAATAAGTAAGCGAGTGTGTAATTAAATTTGCCATTTCTTTTTTCTTTTTTTATTAATTAATTATTATTATTTTTTCATCATTTCACTAACAGCATCCCAACCGTTAGTTTCTTTGTTAGAACCTCTTAAATCTAAACTAGGGTCTTTGTCTGCTACTACTTTGTCGCTTGTTGGTGTAGCATTAAGTTTATTAATCTCTAGTTGTTTTTCTTCAATACTTTTTTCTAACATATCAATTGTTGCCTCGTGTGTTGCTACAACTTGTAACGTGTCAACTAGCTCGTCATTAATTGCTACTGTCTCGTGTAACTTTTCACTAATAGATACAATCTGGTTTTTAATATGAATTTCATCTAGTATGTTAACTCCCTCCTTTTGTTTTTCCTCTGTGAAACCCGTTATTTTATTTTTTAGGTTTGTTAGCATATCTACAATGTCACTCATTATATTTGGGTTTTGTTTTTTTGTAAAGTCTCTAACCCAACTTGGTGCGTTACTAAAAATTGTTTCGTTTACTGCTGAAACTTTAATACTTTGACCAACGTTTGTTACTAAACCAACTTCTAATGCCTCGTTAGCAGTTAACCACGTTTCACTGTCCATCATTTGTACAACTTGCTCACTGTCCATACCAGTTCGTGAAGAATAGATACCAACCATTTGCTCTTTAATTTTATCTAACAATTCTGCTTTCTTTGTTAGGTCTTTGCTTTCTCCTTGTATTCCTACACTTGGATTGTGTATCATTATAAGAGAATTTTCACTTGCTGTAATAGTATCACCCGCTAACATTATAACACTTGCCATACTCGCCGCTAACCCCTCTACCTCTACGTTAATTGTTCCGTTATGTTTTTTAAGAGAATTATATATTGCTATCCCCTCAAACACATCACCACCAGCAGAATTAATTCTTAGATTAATTGGTGTACTGTTACCCGCCTTAGATAATTCGTTTACAATTTGTTTAGCAGTTATTCCACCACCACCAATCATATCATAAATAAATACATCTTTTGCATCTACCATTTCTTCTTCTTCTTCTTCTTCTTCTTTTGGTTGGTTGTTTTCCCAACTTATTGTACACGCCTCGTTATCGTATTCGTCAGTAACACATCTTTCCATAAAGTCTTCTTTACTTTCATCTTCTTTAGGTACTGACACTTCGCTTGTTATTTCTTCTGTATTCTCTGCCTCCTCTACTTCTTCTTGTGGGTTTGATTCATTCCACTGTAAAGTGCAGTATTCTGTTCTTTCATTTTCATCTCCGTATTCTGTAACTGTTCCCTCGTCACCCATACATCTTTCCATGAACTCAACTTTAGTTTCTTCCTCGTTTGGATTTACTGGCATAATTTTTTGGTTTTTGTTTTTGCAATAATAATTATAGTTTAAAACAGTCTTACGAACAAACTACCGAAAAACATTATTTTTAATTTGAAACTTTTTTTGATACTCATAAATAATTGTTTGTATTTGCCTTTCACTTAAATCATATTTAATACTCATATCCATAAATGTATGTGTCATATGACTTTCGTTAACTTTTAACTGTTTGTAAAAATCTGTTACAATTAAATAATTTCTAATAACAATTGGTTTAATTAAACCGTGTTGTGATAAGTGTAATAACAAATCTTTTAACGTTGGGTCTATACCGAAACGCATAACAACTTCCTCACTAATTAAATCACAAAATCTAATTACTTCTTTTAAATTATTTTTCTTTCCCATATTTCATAAATTATTGTTGTCCATAATTTTATTATCGTTGTTTGACAATCTACACACTCAATATCTTTTTCATTAAATGGTTCTGTAACGTTTGGAAAATGTGTGTTGAAATAATCAAATAAATTTTTAATGTATTGTGAATGGTGTTTGTTATTACGTGAAAAATAATTTGCGTTATCTTCAAACACAATTTGTATTTTAGACCGTTCGTTTTCTGTAACGTTATTTGCTAATTCTTCTACCATTTGTTTAAAGGACAACGAGTAATTTTTATTGCTGTTTTTTTCTTTAACGAACACTTACATACGGCACAACTGTCTTCATTAAACAGTACCAACCACTTGTCTCTTTTATGCTCACAATGTGAACAAATGTTAAGACGTTTTTTTTGTAAGTTTTTGTCGCTAAAATGGTCTAAAATTCTATCTATCATAATTTTTTTTTACTGTTCTTTTTATACCTAGTAAATCCTCTAACTTTTCTTTTTAATACAACCACACCTTAAACTAGTAAAAGACCGTTAAACACGTTCTAAATGTCCTTTACGACTATTCTACATAATTAGAAACTAGCCCTTGCTTCTAGGACGTTTATCGTGTTTTGTGTCCCCGTAATATCCGCCTCTGTTACCGTCACTCGTTGGTGTGATAATGCACCAGCAATTCCAACTAAATCTTGTTCCGTTAATAAACTTCTTGTCTGTGCTTTTTCTAACGCACCTAACACCAATCCACCGTCTGCAAAACGTTTACCACCACCCGCTACATTCATAGCACTTAACTGGTCTCTAAACATTGATGTACTTCGTTTATTTATTACTGCCTCACCACCCTCTAATTCTGCTACTGTTCCACCAACGTTAAATTTAACACCACCGTTTGCGTGTGAGTTACCACGTACCATTCCACCGTTTTTAAATTGTGGTATTAACCCACCCTTTTCTCCTTTGAACTCTTGTGTGTTGATTGCTTTAATTTGTTTGTTGGTATTTCCCAACTGTGTTAAAATTAACCCACCTTTTATTATTGCATCAATAATTGGGTTACCAGTTATTTTCCCACCCCATATATTCATAATTGCTTGTGCACCCGCCATTCGTGCCTCTGCTACGTTTAACTTTTTAACCCTTTCAAATTCTTCTTTCTTTAATGCTGTAATTACTCCGTCGTGTTTATTTGCTATTTTTTCTCTTGCTTTTGTTTTTTGTTCTTCGGTCATTTTACTTGCCCGTGCACTTTTATCAAAGTTAGACAACTCGGTATTTTTAGCAGTTTCCAAATGAAACATTTCATTATCAAATTCTGTTTTTGCCATTGCAGCACGTCCTTGCATACTGTTTGTTAACATCCCCATACTAGCATCTAAACCAGCAAATGCACTTTGTACACCCTCACCGTAAAATGCCTCCTGGAAAGGCGACATACCAGTTTCCTCGTTTTTTAAAGAACTGTTTAATGTTGCTAATTGTTTTTTAATGTTCTCAATGTTTTGTAACTGAACATCTCCTAACTCTCCAGTTGCTTGTGCTTGTAACATTATTAATTCCAACTCTTGTTTTAATAACTTAATTTTTTCATTAGTAAATTCTTTTTGTACAATAAAATTCCCTTCTAATAATTTTACGTTTTTTGTGGTTGCTGTTATTTCTTGTTCTAATAACTGTATGTTGCTTTTTTGTGTTTCTGCTTTTTTGGGTGATAACTTTTCAAACTCCTCATCTATCTTTGCTAAATCTTCTTTTGCGTCTTTTAAATCTTGTGTTGCTTTTGTAGTATCACCACCAGCAATAATTTCTGCTTTAAGTGCTTTTGTTGCGTCGGTAACAGCGTTTCTTAGTTTCTCGTATGCTGTTGCTTGTTTCTTTTTATTTTTGGTAACCTTACCAATCTTAATATCTAAGTCATCTATTTTCTTTTGTGCCTCTGCCATTATTTCGTTACTGTCGGCATTTCTTTTATTTGCTAAGTTGTCAACGTGGGCACTTGCTTTTTTCATACCAGCCAAACGTTTTTCTGCGTGTGCTAGTTGGTCTTTTGTGCTAGTTAACTTCCTAGTCACTTTTGCCTCCTCCTTTTTATCTTCTATTCCTTTTGCAATTTGTTGTTCTAACGCAATTTTTTGTTTTAATAAACCGTTTATCTTTTCTTGTTCTTTTGCTGCTGTTTTATCTAAACTATTTACGTCCTCTTTATGTTGTAATTCTTTCTTAACAATTTCTAAGATTTCTGCCTCTGCCTCTTGCATTATGTATTTTGCTTTAATACTTTCAACAGCATTTTTGTACGCATCATCTAGGTCTTTCATTAACCGTGTTTCGTTGTCTATGTTGGTGATGTTTGTCCCAGCAACTTGGTTAAGGTCTTGCACTGCTTTTAATCTATCTTCTTTACTTTTTGTTTCGTCTTTAATGTTATTTATTAATAACTTAACTTTTGTTATTTCACTTGCTTGACTTTCCTCTCTTTGTTTCTGTGCTTGTTGTAATGCCTTTTCTTTTTCAGCCGCCTCTTGTTGTGCCTTATTAAGTTTGTTTTGACTGTCTGTTGCCTTATCTGTTTCTTTAGACATACTAGAATATGATGCTGCTAAACCAGCACCCAACGATATTAATAGCAAAATAGGGTTTGCTTTCATAGCAGTGTTTAATGCCCTTTGTGCCATAACTTGTAACCACGTTGCTGCTGTTTGTATTCCCGTTTTGGCTATCTGTACTATTGCTGCAAAATTGTATGCTACAAAAGCAACTGTTACACCTTTTACAATTGCCCACACTGTATCTAAGTTTTTAATTAAAAAACTTAACGCATCATTCATTGCTATGAATATCGGTTTACTTTCTTCTCCTAATAAGATTTTTTGTGTTGTCCATTCCCCGTTTAAACGTGCTTGTGATTGTTGTAACGTGTCTTGTTGTTTTTCTACTGCATTTGCTAACGAACTGTTCTCTCCATAATCTCCGTTTACCTCTCTAAGTATTTCGTCGTATTGTTCTAACTGTTCTCCCCCTAACGCAGAAACACCAGTTAACGCTCTAATGTTAGGTATTAACTCACTTAACACATCTGCATTTTCTTCTCCCGCCGCAGAAATTTGTGTTAAGATTTTCATTAACCCCTCACTTTTTAACGCTGTTGTTCCGTAACTAATTCCTAACTTAGTAAATTGTTTCTTTGCGTTCTCACTTGGGTTTTCTAACGCAGTAATTGTACTTTTTAATGCTGTGGCAGATAAGTCTGTTTTAATTCCTTGTGTTGTTAAAACGGACATTGCTGAAATTAATTCTTGGTAACTTACACCAGCTCTTTTTGCGTGTGGTATAACACCACCAATAGAATTAGATAATTCCTCCACCGTTGTTTTTCCAAACTTTTGCCCAGTAAAAAAAGCACTTGCTATTTGGTTTGCATCACTAGCACTTAACCCGTAAGCATTCATAACTGAAGTCATACCGTCTACCGCTGTTGATAAATCGGTTACACCACCCAATGCTAACTCACTTGCTGCGTTCATAAATTCCACACTGTTACCAGCATCTACACCCGCCGAAACACTGTCGAACATTGCTTTACTTACATCATCAATAGCAAAACCGTATTGACTTATTATGTTTAACATACCGTCTTTCATTTCTCCTTGGAACTGTTCTATTGTTCCACTGTCCATAAGTGTTAATACGTTTGTTAAACCTTTTTCAAAAGCACCAAAATCAACTGTTAATACACCGACTGCTCTACTTAATGCTTGGAAAGCAACCATTGCACCACCTATTGCTAAACCAACTGACGCTAAACCAGTTTTAAGTTTACCCATTGCCGAAGAATAGTTACCAACGTTTCTTTGATTGTTTCCAATACTACTGTCAAACTTTTTTAGTTCCTCGTTGTTTTTAAGGTATTCGGCTTTCATCTTTTTAATCTCTTGACTATTACCTTTCATTCCACCTTTTGACGCTTTTAAACTGGTTAACAACGCTTTATTTCTTGCAACTAAACTGTTATAAGAACCATCTAATTTCTTGGTTGCTGTGTTAACTGCTAATACCGTTTTTTGTTCTTGGTTTCTTTCACTCCTTAACCCTTTTAACGCTACACGTTTTTCAGCAATAGTCTTAGCATTTTTTTTATCTGCTTTGTCTAACCCTTTTAACGCACTTTCGGTTTTCTGTATTTCCTTTTCTAAGTTAACTAACTTTTCAGTCCCTAGAATTTTTAAATCTAATATCGTGGTTATCTTACTCATTTTACTTTACTTTGTTAATTGTGGTTTTTATTTCTTGTTTTGTACCGTATCCCGTTATTATTTCTTCTTCTGTGTATAAATCCACATAATCGCCGCTAACGTCAGTTGTTACAAGATTGTCACTATCACTCCCCATAACAATAGAACCGTCTTTAAACACCGTTAAAACGTTTCTACGGTCGGTATTACTCGTTCCTCCTCCAATAATAAGTTGTGCTCCTTGTGTTTGTACATTATATTGTCCCAACACAATTTGATTTGTGTCGTTTGCTATTAACCCGTGTCCCAATGCTATGTTTCCGTTGTTACGTGGGGACTGGTTTCCTTTCATTATTAAACTTTGTCCACTTTTACGTATTTCTTTATCTGTACTAATATCATATCCAATAGGGTCATAAGCAACACCCGTGTTAGTGTTACCGTTTGTAAACGGGTTTCCTATTTCACCAGTGTGAAAATCATCTATCGGGTCTGCTGGGTCGTGTCCGTGTCCGTTATTACTTCCGTTGTTATTGGTTAGTAGTATTCCTTTACTGTCTTTAATTTGGTATTGTAACAACTCAACCTTAGTCAACCCGTCTTTGTGTGGTTGGTAGTCTATTACTTTGTGAATTTTCCAATATGTCCCGTTAGAACCACCGTCCTCTGCTATATAAACTAACCGTCTTAAATCTAAATTGGCTATGTCACTTGGTGTTAAATGAAATAATGCTATTTTCATTCTTGGCAATTCTATTAAGTCCCTGAACATTGTGTTGTAATACGTATTAAACAATCCTAATGCTAATGTGTCTGGGTTGTCGTGATACGGTAGTTGTGCGTGAGTTTGTCCACTTACTGGCACACCGTTTTCTACAAAACTTATTGCTCTAGGATAGACATCACTTTCCCCACCCGTTCCACTGTTTGTCCAACTTTGTTCTACTTTTTGGTCTCCCGTACTTTGTAACCCCTCATAACTTAAAATTCTTAAATTATACCCACTTGCTCTTTCTGGTTTTGTACTTGTACCAACGTCAACCGCCCACTCTTGAACAATTAAAGGTATCCACGGGGGAGTTGGTGTTATTAATGGAACTAACTGGTTGTCACCAATCATTACTGTTGCACCAAACAAATCTGTTCCATACACGTTTGTTCTGTTTATAAACTGGTCTCCTAAGTCTACTAATTGTGCGTGATAAGGAACTGGTAAGTTTAAATTCAATGTTGCTTGATACCCGTCTTTTGTTGGGTCTAAGTATTTGTACAACGCATAACGACTTAGTATGTCCGTTAAAAATTTTGTTGTGTGTTTTGTATTGTAGTCTATTTTCCTACTCCAATCAACACTCTCTTGTCTTGTCTGGTAAAATGTGTCGTAAGGTTCTACATACACTTTTTTTGATGCCTCATCTGTCCACCAATGTAAATTAAATAAACCAGTTAAACCGCTAATGAATTGTTTCTGTGATATATCACAAGGAAGATATTCGTGCCACGTTACTGTATCACCTATTGAAATTCCCGTACCCGTTTTTATTCTAAACTTAGTTTCACGTGCTGTTGTTCCAGTCATGTGGTCTGTGTTTGTTCCACAATCATATTGCGTGTAATCTCTGTCCATTAACATTGCTCGTCCCGTAAATGGTTTTGTTGCACTAGGGTCACGAGAATTGTTTATAATAGAAGTTATCACATAAACTTGTGCCCCCGCTGGTATAACACCCGTCCACACTATGTCCACTTCTCTGTATGTCCAATGTAATTCTTTATTGTTAGAACTATTTGTAACTATTGCGTCAGCTAATACTGTTTGTGTTCCTGGTGTAGTACCTAAACTATGAATAACAGTGTTGTCCGTAAAGTTGTCACCACCCAAACCAGTGTGCATAATCAATTGAACCTTTACTTTTGCTCTACCACGATTTAAGGCTGACTGCATTTTCATTAAGCCCATTGATTGATAGACTTCTACCGTATAAGTTCCAGTTGTTACACACGTCCAATTATGATACTGTATCGGGTGTTTATTAAAAAAGTTAACACCACCACCAGTTGAATTACAACTCCCAGCGTGTCCCCATATTAAAGAAAGATTGGTGTGCATACTTTGGTTTGCCCAATTAGTATTTCTACAATCTTGGTGTTCGTGAATAATTTGTGTATTTGTCCCGTCAACAATTTCTTCGTTAAACGGTGTTATTCTTTCACCCATCCAAAAAGAACCAGTTGGGTTTCCTTGCATTGGAGAAAACACTGTTCCCAGTCCAACACAATGATTAGAAGTTTGTATTGGAAAACTGTTGTCATAGTCGGGCATAAGAGTTGTTTCATCACAATCACACCACTTCCAATTTAATACGTAATTCATACCCGTCCACGTGTTGTTAAAATGTAATGCTGTTGCGTTACCTCTACCCGTGTCGTTATAAAAGTTTGCCTCAACTAATACTATTTCATCATTAGCGCCAATACCACCACCCAACGTTCCATAATTTGCGTGATTAAATCTTAACGGGTCTGTTGGTATAACTAATTTCTTAAAAAACTTGGTGTCCATAAACTTACTCACCAACTCATATCCCGCCTCTGTAAAATAAGCACGTACTAAATTCTTAACAAAAAATGCCGGTGTTTGTTCTTCTAACACACTTTGAAATGTAGGTATTCCCGCAACTGAATGTGGTACTGCATATTCTCCCCAACAAATATGAGGAATACAAACATCATAAGTTGGCATACCGCCTGGATATGTAGCGTCGTCTACATTTCTGTTTAAATTATACCAATTCCACAACCCGTTTGTCCATTCGTGTTCTTGGTTTAACTGTTCGTCTAATGTTTCACACATCATCTTCCCGTCCATAATAGTTGTCCAATTATTATTGTCTCCTAAAATGGAAATTGTGTAACCTCTATCTTTGTAGTCTTTTAAATAACTTTTAATTGTAAAAGCACCAGTTAAAACAATTCTTCCGTTAACAGTAACCCGACACTTAATGCTTTCGTCTACAAACTCTACTATGTCGTCTTTTTGGTCTCTTATACAGTGTTTAAGCAACTTGTTGTTGTGTTTGGTTGCTGGTATGTCAAACGTCTTTGTATAAGCTCCTTGGCTCTCCCCTAAATTTGTAATGTTTTTAATTCCGTATTGTATTGACAAAGGTAAATTTTCACTTTCGTAAATATCTAAGAAACCGTTTGTCTGGTTACGGTCGGGATAAAGTATCTGTAATTTAACTTCTACTGCCATTATTAAATTCTATTTGTTGTTGTTGGGTTTGCGTACTCTAAATTTAATTTAATTTTACCTAGCGAACTGTTTAATGGTTTTGTTTGTATTTCACCGTTTGTTACAATTACTGGTGTTAACTTAAATGTATTCATTGTGCTTACACTTCTGTCTTCTATGTAAACATTTGTTGATGTTAAAATTTGTGAAAGCCACTCTAAATGCTCTTTGTTTACCCACTGACTAAACGCTGTTATTTTTTTATTTGCTCTTATGTTTACTTTACCTATTCCACTGCTTTGTTGGTTGTATGTATTTTCTTTTATGTAGTCAGCAGACGTTGTTGTTTCATCACCACTTCTTCTCATACCTAATGGTTTTTGAAACCTCTCGTAACCCGAAACAATCTTTTGTGAGAACGTACCCTCTAATGTAAAACAATCCATACCGTTACGACTACTTCTCCACCATACTCTAATATGTTCGTTGGAACAACCACATTTCTTTAAATTAAACGTGTAATCAGCAGACATTTTATTTCCGTTTAAACACCATCTCCACACCAACTTAACCCAGTCATTTGCGTTACTCCAGTATGTGTTAATGTTAGCATTTGTAATAAGATAGTATTGTAGTTGCGGTACACCTATTCCAAACTGAGTAACTCCAGGAGCTGTAAGTCCATTATTCATATCCACGTTTAAATGTGTTGTACCGTCTTCTCTGTAAATATCAACTTCTAAGTTTGTACCCTTTATGCTTGTAGCCCAACTCATAAGGTGATTATCTTCATAACAGTGTTCCGTAACAAAAGGCATATCGCTTAACATTCTACACGTTTGTTGTCCACTCCAATTTGTATTGTTTAAATAATAGTTATTTGTAAACTGGCTTTCCGTTTTTCTATACGTTTCTTCGTGTGTTGTAGAATTGTCTATTGTCCACCACGTTGCACACATATACCAGTTGCTTTCGTTCTGGTCATAAGACACCTCACTGGTCGCTACGTCTATTGTTTGTTCGGTTGCGTACATTCTCCACCGTGTTACGTGGTACGGCATAAATTCTACGTTGTTAGTTGCTATGTCTTGTGCTGGTGAAAAGTGTACATAATCAGTACAAATTTGTGATGGGTCAACTAAGTATAAATCTGCGTACCCCCATTCCAAAGGTTGTTTTAAATGTTCCGTAACGTCGTCCCACGCATTTGTGTATTCGTTACGTCTTTGTAGTTTGTACACAATACCAATTGCGTTCGCTGTTGTTGACTTAAATTTAAACGTAAACGGTCTGCTACTATCATACCAACTGTTTGGATTGTTCTGTCCTATTACTGCCATTTTATCTATGTAATTTTTGTAACATTAAACTAAATTCTTTTCCAAAAGTAGTGTCAACCACTTTTTGTATTCTGTTGTGGTTTTTATGTATTGCTTTATCAACGAAATTCATTCTACTAAAATCACGTCTTCCACGTCTTTGTGGCATACCAACTCTTGCGTGAACTGTTGCTATTGCAAATGCTATTCCCCTTATTTGTGCGTCACCACTTCCTATTCCTTTTCTTTTTAACCAGTCTATTAAACCCTCTATTCTTGGTCTTGCGTACGGTTTCTTAATATGCCCAGCACTTACACCGTAATTAATAAACCTCCAATAATGGTTTCCCTCTATTCTTATTGTTGGTGAAAACCCTAACATATTTCTTTGTCTTAAACTGGTTAACAAACTCCCACTTCGTTTCTGTTGTCCTTGTCTTAACAGTTCGTGTCCCAGTGCTATTCTGTACTGTAAACCAATTGCCTCTAGTCCTTGTATACTTACTCCCATAATTTACGGTGTTGGGCTACCCGCTGCTACAACGTTGTCTTCATCATACTGTAAACACATTGCGTAACGTTCTATTGTAACTGTTATAATTATACCAACTAACCCGTCATTAAACTCCTCGTTAACACGTTCCATTGTCCATTGTTGAACCATTGTGTATTTCGGTTCGTTTCCTAAAAAAACATTTTGCATTGTACCAATAAAACGTTGAAATAAATCGTCGTGTGTTTTTTCTAACTGGTACTCTTGTGCATTAACACCTTTTGTAGTATCACCCGTGTCTTTTAAGATTGGTCTGTAACAATGAAAGATACACGTTAGTTGTTCTGCGTTTTTGTACGGGTCTATTATCACACTTGTTGGTGGCAATAAATGTAAGATTGGATAAAGATTATTGTGGTTAGCATTTATCATTCCTAAGTTACCATATTCAAATTGATTAAAGTAACCAGTCTTAGCAACTTCTATGTCTAATGATAAATTAGTTAAGTTTGTTATTATAGCCATAATTTATTTCTTTTTTTTCTTCTTGTGCCAACTACCTTTTGTCTTGGTTTTTGCCTTTGTTTTAGTACCTTTCTTTTTCATATTAATTTCCTTTGTTTTTCATCTTACGTTGGTATTCCTTTTGATACTCCATTGTGTATTCGGCATCAGCACTTTCCCAACTTAAATATGTTAACACTTCTCTTAAATCTGTTTCCTCTACACTCTCTATTGCGTTGTGTACTGTTCCTTTATTAAACACCCCTACTTTTGCTAATCTATAAATTGTATTCAACCACCCGTAACCCTCTACCATATACGCTAATTTTCTTGCTGTACTGTCTTTGTCTCCTTTGAATATATTTGGGTAAGATGTTGCAATGTTTCTATCCGTTTGTGCAAAAAAAAAGTTAGTCGCATAACAACGTCCATTGTAATATCTTTAAACAATTTAGCCCGTTCTCCTAAATCATAACTTTCTTTTTCTTCATCTTTCTTTCTACAACACAATGCTATTTGTTCTGGTATAAAATCAAAACGTTTATCATTGTCTTTGCTTAACACTTGTTCATACTGTTTTAATGTAGCGTATTCTCCAAACGTCATTGTCTTAAAATCTGGTTGTGGAAAGTAGTACGTTTCCCCATTGTGTGTAAACTCGTGACTGCCCCATTCACTTTCAAACTTATCGCCGTCTAACATATTGTTAAACACGTCCACCACTTGTTGACATTGTGTGTAATCTAACTTGTCTACATCTTTGGGACTTAACCCTATTAACTTAGCACATAATTCTTTGGTTAAGTTTATTTCGTCTAGTACCCTATTATCTAACTCGTCGTCTGTGTCTGGGTTAGTTAAATTGTACTTACATAAAATCTTCCACAACTGTTGAAAGTTCTCTAACGTTAATTCGTTATAACTCTGTGGTATTTTTACTTCCTTATTGTTTAAACTTAGTACTAACATATTCTGCAAATTTAATTTATATTATTATTTTACTCACGAACTTTTTACTTAACCGAAATAAGTAATTTTGGTTTTGTTTAATTCAAAATACATACGCATCATTAACGCATCACTTATGTCTGGTGAACGTCCAATGTTTTCTTTAATTTTATCCTTACCAATTATTCTTAATTTATTGTCTTTGTCTACGTCTTTCATTTGTACCACTTCTAACTCTTGTATTATTTCTTGTTTAAACTGGTTGTCCTTAATATACAATCCACCGTTGTTTACTAAATCTGCTAATTTGTAATAACACTGTGATTTTAAGTTTTGATAGTTCTCTTTGCCCAATGCCTTAGAATTATTAATAAATCCCTTAGAACCTCTTAAAACGTCCTTTAAACCACCACCAACACCGTCCTCATCTATTATGATATTACTTCTTTGTATTTTGTATTGTTGTGCTGTTTCTAATACGTGCTGTTGTAATTCGTGTATTCCAGTTTTATTGTACTTAATAATTTTAATAACTACCCAACCAC